>Ga0207433_10000050_pt1 | contig 255924 bp, 242 predicted proteins | sample YelNatPaOPGAMG01_FD_187559 | JGI IMG/M metagenome (GOLD analysis project Ga0207433, IMG submission 187559) | Hot spring thermophilic microbial communities from Obsidian Pool, Yellowstone National Park, USA - OP-RAMG-01 (SPAdes) (version 3) | ecosystem: Environmental > Aquatic > Thermal...
GTTTCTTCTATTTCTCCTTTGGCTATGAGGTCTCTTCCATCGCAAGGCATTATAAGGGAAAGGCAAGGGAGAATGAGATAGAGATTAGAAAAAAGAAATGGCTAATTCGGGGATTAAAGGAGGAGGTTTTAAAAAGGATTGAGGAGGCAATCATCGGATAAAAGGGAGAAAAGATAGTAATCGGAAGAAGTTCCGAGTGAATAAGAAATTAAACATGGGGGATGGTTTCTTTTGAAAATGGCATAGGGGATATCCCTCCGAAGGGTTGAGGGATGGACTACTGGGTAGGAGAAAAAAGATTAGGGATAAAAATAAGCAAAAGAATAAAATCTTTATCAATTATCAAACCGAATTTTCAACTTATTCCCATCCCTACTTTCCCGCAAAACTTTTCCCCTATTCCATTATTCCGTAAAGATAACTCAACGGATAAAAAATTTAATAACGAGCTGTGGATAAAAGAAGTTGTCGGGGGAGATTGAGAAATCTTTGTAGTCGTATTTAGGCGCTCTTCTGCCCACTCCCATTTATTGTATTTCTATAGAGTTCAAGGCATTTCGGAAGGATGATTCTAACTCAGGGAAATCATCTCTTGGGGTCCGAAACGAAACTTGAATCACCCTCTCACCTTTCCGAATGTTGACTTCAATAATCGTATATTCGGCTTCGGTAACGATCTCGATTGCTTCAAACCCACTTATCGTTCGGTGCGTCTTTGAGATTATACTAATCTGAGGTATTTGTTCTTCAATCTCCTGCTCACCGGGAATCATCTCCTCCAATATCTTGCCCAATCCCTTGGTCATCGTTTCCATTCTTTTCACTTGGTCTAATTTATTATCAACATATTCTTCAAGAGTGGGCTGACTTTTGATTAATTCTCCTTCCAGGGTTCTTATCTCTAATGGATAATCTGCTACCATACCATAATTTTTATCGGGATTTTTAGTAGCAAAAAACATCCGTGGATTCTCTTTGTCTACTCTCCAGCCCGAAGGAAGGTTCATCGATAGCCCCAATTCGGGAACTTTTACTTTTTCACCGCTTCTACCACATCCAATTATAAGGATTATTGTCACCCATCCGATAGTCAGGCATAGTTTGCGCATCGCTTTTCCTCCTTGCTTTTGTTTTCTTTTCTTAACCTCCAACAAAAAAAGAACTGCCAAAGGCAATTTTGAGCGAGACATTTTATCGGCTTTTAGGCGAGGTTGCTTATCCATCTTTTCACTGCCAGCCATTCTGTAACTTTTTAAGTAAATATCGGCTATCCATCCCTTTTTATCTCCGCTCGGTTTGTGAGAAGTTTTTTAGCATCTTTTCAATGTATCTTGTGTGTAACCTCTCGTGGTCCACCAGTCTTCTCAAAACTTTTCGGGCAGTCCATAAGTCGCACACCGGACTTTTATCTTTTTTGGTTGAAAAACCCCCTTCATCTTTCTTTCGGGGAAATTCTGTAAACAATTTATTACTATCTCACGAGTGTGATTTAATAGTTTGAACAGATCTTTTGGATAATCAATGGGCAATTTAATATTAAGACGAGTAACATACCAGGGTTCAACATAGGCGATATGTGCCAAGGTGTTTCTTATGGTGCGAGGCTTATCCGGAGGTTTCCAATCCAAGTAGTCTTCCGTAAGATTGGAAACAAGTTCCAGTAAATCTCTCCGTGAATATTTCAGCAAGCGAATAGTTCTTTCGATATCTTCTTTTTGCACCGGTGAAACTTCCGACCAAAATAATGGTTCCGGCTTGCCGGCTTCTGCTGGATTGTAATTAACTCGGAACATCTCAGCGACTTCTACCTCTATCCCGTCCGTAATCTCCGGATAATTTTCTCCATTTTTATTTACCCAATCTACCCAATCAACAACTGCGATTTTAACCTTTTCCAAAGCACTTTCTTCTGTCTTTCCCAACACCCAGCAACCGGGATAATCTGGCGCAAATGCCCCGGTGGCGAAAGGAGATACCTCAAGGCATACGGGGATTTTTCGTTCTGACCTAACTCTTCATAAATTATGCTCAATATTGGCAAAAGGTCAATAGCCAAATTCCCGAGGGGATGAAACACAGTTAAAGTAGGACGAAATCTGCCTTTTAGAATAATTCAACCAATTTACTTTTTTCGCTCAAAGGGCTGGGAGTTTAAATGAGAGAGGAGTCTTTCGTAAAGGAATTTTAAGGGGATGGCTTTCTTTTTGGCAATTGCCTTTAGGTCTTCGTATTCAAAACCAACATTTACTACCGTTCCCCGCCAGGAACCAATCTTTACCCGAACCTTTCCGTATTCGGTCTTAATCTCTTTTATCTCCCTTTCCGCTTCATATCGCTCCACCGGATAAACCCTCACCCCTAAGGTCCTGGTCTCACGAAAAAGGGTGTCAATAATCTCATCCTTTTTCTCCGCTGAGACCATTACGGAAACCTTGACGGCGGGTCGGTTCTTTTTGGCATAAATTGGGGTGAAGAAGACATCAAGGGCATCTTTCGCAAATAATCTCTCCATCAGGTATTCAAATATCTCCGGCGACATATTGTCAAGATTCGTCTCAACCAAAAATATCTTTTTCGGTTCCTCAATTATCTCACCGATAATCCCCCTTAAAAGATTGGGGGTCTCCAATTCAAAGGAGCCAGTACCATAACCAATCCTTTCTATTTTCATTAAAGGGAGATGGGTAAATCTTTTCACCAGAGAAGTTAAAAGTAAGGCACCGGTTGGTGTGGTAATCTCAAAGTCAATTGGCTTTCCGTAAACCGGGATGCCTTTTAAGAGTTCTAAGGTGACCGGGGCAACCTTTTTCCCTAAGGGAATAGGGGAGGCATAGATTTCTTTTATTCCCAGAAGGTCAATCGCCAGAAGGCTACCGACAATATCAAAGAGTGTGTCGTATTCTCCTAATTCGTGGAGATGAATCTTTGCCGGATTAGTCTGGTGAACCTTTGCCTCGGCGCCAAAGAGGCGAGTGAGAAGCGCTTCCGCTTTATCCTTTATTTCCTTTTTAAGGGAAGATTGGGAAAGAATCCGAAGGAATTCTCTTGGCTCCCTTACCCTTTTCTCTGCTCCCGAGGCGATGAGAGAAAGGGCTTTAATGTGTCCTCTCTTTACCTTTTTTCTTTTCGGGATAATGGGTAATTTCAGTTTGCTAATCTCTTTTTTCCATTCCGAATAAGGGGTGCCACAAGCAAGCAGGGTGGAGAGGAGCATATCGCCCGAGACACCGGCGATTAAATCAAGGTAAAGAATGCGCATTATTTAGTCGTGAGGATGAGATGAGCGAGATAGGCAGCACCGAACCCGTTGTCAATGTTCACAACCGCAATACCCGGGGAACAGGAGGAGAGCATCGCCAGAAGGGCGGAAAGTCCAGAAAAGTTTGCTCCGTAGCCATAAGAGGTGGGAACCGCAATTACCGGTTTAGATACTAATCCGGAGATGACGCTGGGAAGTGCCCCTTCCATTCCGGCAATCACAATCAAAACCTTTCCTTTTCGGATTTCTTTCAGGTAATGAAAGGTGCGATGGATTCCAGCGACACCAATGTCATAGATTCTTTTGACTGGATGACCCAAAAGTTCTAAGAAGACACCCGCCTCTTCTGCCACTGGGGTGTCAGCGGTTCCAGCAGTGACCACGGGGATTGGTTCCTCCCGGAAATGAAACTTCGGGAATCTTCCCAGGGCATAGATTCGGGCAAGGGGAAAATATTGGCCACCAAATTTCTCTACTAACTCATTTCCCCATTCCTCAGGTAAACGGGTAATGAGGCAATCTTCTTTAATCTCTTTCATCTTTCTCGTAATCGCAAAAATCTCTTCTCTTCTTTTCCCGGCGCCATAAATAATTTCCCCTAACCCCCGGCGCAAAGGACGGTGGGTGTCAATCTTTATCTGGTTTATTTCTAAGAAAGGGAGGAGGCGAAGTTTTTCCAATCCTTCCTTGATGCTCATCTTACCTTTTTTAATTCTTAAAAGAATCTTTCTTATCTCCTTTTCCATTGTTTTCCCATCGGTCGGTAGCCTTCCAGGTCTAAGGTAACATAACGGTAGCCCAATCTTTTCAACCCTTTAACAATATCATCCCTCTTTTTCAAAACCTCGTCCCATTCCGTAAGGGTCTCAATCCGGGCGATTTTACCTTCGGAACGGAGACGAAAGAAATTGAGCCCAATTCTTCTTAAAACCGCTTCTCCTTTCTCTACTTTTGATAACTCCTTTTCGGTTATCTTTTGAAAGAAGGGGATGCGAGAGGCAAGACAGGGATTACTTGGCTTAGCAAAATTTGGCAGGTTAAATCTTTTGGCTAAAAGTCTTATTTCATCCTTTTTTATCCCAACCTCTAAGAAAGGGCTCTTGATCTTTAATTCAAGAAGGGCTTTTCGCCCCGGTCGGAAGTCAGCCAAATCGGAGAGATTTGTCCCTTCAATAATTACCGCATCGGAAAAATCGGTTCGCTCAATCACCCGACGTAAGAAGGAATAGGCATCCTTTTTGCAAAAATAACACCGTTCCGGAGGATTTTTTATGAATCTTCGGTCCCTTAACTCATTGGTGAGGAGGAATAGGTGTTTTGTCTGGCTTTGACCTTTCAGTTTTAAGACTTCCTTTAATTCGGATAGGGGATAGGTATTTGAGACGAATGTAGCACCTAATACCCTATCTTTTCCTAAGGTTTTTAATGCCAGATACCAGAGGAGAGTTGAGTCGACACCACCGGAGACGGCACAAACAACTTTTCCGTAATCGGTTAGGAGCTCTTTTACTCTTTTTATCTTTTCCCGTAAAGGAACTTTTGACACCGGCTTAAAGGTATCTTTTGAGGATGGCGGCAACTTTTAGTAATTGGGCTTTCTTCAAATTGCCCATATGACCAACCCGGATAATCTTTCCTTTTAATGTCTTCTGGCCATCGGAAAGGAGGATTTTATATCTTTCCTTTATCTCTTTGATAATCTTTGTGCTTTCCTTTCCTTCGGGCATTTTAATTACCGTGAGGGCGTTGGATGGAGAATCCGGCAGATATTCCACATCGCCTAATTGGGCACGGAAGAGGGAGGCTCTTTCTTTATGTTCCCGCCATAATTTCTTTACTCCCTGGCTCAGAACCCTTTTTAAGGAATAATGGAAAGCATAGAGGGTGAGGATGGCTGGGGTATAAGGGGTTTGATAGTTAGTTAGGAATCGCTCGTAGTTCCGCAAATCGAAGTAGAAGCGAGGGCTTTTTGCCTTTTCCACTGCCTCCCAGGCCTTTTCGTTAATTGCCAGAAAGGAGATTCCGGGTGGCGAAGCTAGTGCCTTTTGTGAGGCACCGCAAACAACATCAACGTTCCATTTGTCCATATAAAATTCATCTGCCCCCAAGCCGCAGATGGCATCCACTACCAGAATTTTCCCTTCTCTTTTGGCGATCTCGCCAATCCCTTTGATGTTAGCGACCATTCCGGTTGAGGTTTCGGTTAGGGTGGTAAAGATGAATTTTATCTCATCGTTGGTTCGTATCTTCCGTTCGATCTCTGCCAGTGGGGGCGATTTCCCATAGGGGTAGGCGACTTCATCAACATAGGCGCCATAACGCCAGAGCAACTCCTTCCAACGTTCGCCAAAGACACCGTAACTGATGACTAATGTGCGGTCGTATCTTGAGACCAGATTCTGGACACAGGCTTCCATTGCCCCGGTGCCGGAGGCGGTCAGGATAAAGACTTTTCCTCTGGTAAAGAAAAGGAGTCGAAGATAATTGATGGTTTCAGAAAGAAGGCGAGAGAATTTCTCCTCCCGGTGGTAGAGAAGTGGTTTCGAAAGTTCTTTAATTGCTCTGGGAGGAATCTCTACCGGACCAGGAACAAAAAGGGTATACGGTTTCCGCATAAGTTATCTTCTCCTTTTTTCGGATAAGAGTCTTTTGGTTCTTCTTAAAGCACAATACTCCCCACACATTGTGCAGACATTATTTTCTTTTGGTTTCTGTCTTTCAAAAATCTCTCTTGCCTTTTTTGGGTCAAGACAATTTTCAATCATCTTTTCAAAAGCGAGGTTGGCGCGGTGAGTGGAAACGAGTCGGTCCCAATCCTTAGCCTTTTTAATCCCCTTGGCAATATCCGCAGCGTGAGCGGCGATTCGAGCGGCAATCACTCCTTCCCGCACCTCTTCAACTGTTGGTAAGCCCAAATGTTCGGCTGGTGTGACATAGCAGAGAAAATCCGCCCCGCAAGCTCCGGCAATTGCCCCCCCAATCGCGGAAGTGATGTGGTCGTAACCGCAGGCGACATCGGTCACTAATGGACCCAAAACATAAAATGGTGCCTCGGAGCAGATTACCTTCTCCAAGAAGACATTGAACCAAATCTCTTGGATTGGGATATGTCCGGGTCCTTCCACAAGACAAAAAACCCTTTTCTCCCAGCACATCTCAACCAGTTCACCCAAGACCAGGAGTTCCAAGATTTGGGGTTCATCGGTAGCATCATGAATTGCTCCGGGTCTTAGGCCATCTCCCAGCGAGAGGCAGACAGAATAATCCTTAGCCATCGCTAAAATCTCCGGAAAGTATTCGTAAAGGGGGTTTTCTTTATTCTGGTAGCGCATCCATTCCACCACCAGGGCGCCGCCCCGCGAGACGATGCCACAAAGTCTCTTTCTCTTATAGAGACGTTTTAAGTTTTTTCTCGTGATGCCACAATGGACAGTCGCAAAGTCAACCCCATCCGCGAAATGTTTTTCAAAGACCGAAAGGATTTCTTTGGGGGTAAGTTCCACAAAAGATTTTCCTTTCTTCTTTGCCTCATAAAATGCCTGGTAGATGGGAACGGTACCGACCGGAACTGGAGAGTGGTCGAGAATGGCTCGCCTTATCTCATCAATATCACCGCCGGTTGATAAATCCATCACGGTATCGGCACCCGCAGCCACCGCCACTTCTAATTTCTTCAACTCCTCCTCTAAGGAGGAAGCCTCCGGGGAGGTGCCGATGTTGGCATTGACTCGGGTAGGCAAACCTTTTCCAACCAGAACCGGTTTTATCGGACGGCGGCGATTTTTCAAAACAGCAATTTTCATCGTCCTTTCAGTTCGGAGAGGGGAAGAGTGATTTCCCGATCTTCCAGTTTGATGAGGATCTTCTCATGGAAGATATCAATCCCCGCTACCTTTCCTTCTCCCCGTTTGGTTTTAACAACAGAACCCAACGCGGGATATTTAGCGAGTGCCTCCTCGTAAATCTCTTCCTCATAGGCAAGACAACAGAGAAGTCGGCCGCAGATACCAGAGATTCTCTCGGAAGGGATGAAAAGCCCTTGGAGGCGGGCTGTTCTCATTGAAACCCGAGGCAGATTTTCCTTAAATAAACCACAACAGACTCCCCTTCCACACCTCCCCATCCCTTTTATCACGCCAGCAAAGATTCGGGGGCTAATTTCTCGAATCCGAACCTTAATTGGGATTTCCTTTTCCAGAATTGCCTCAATCTCCTCCCAATCAAAACTTTGCCAACTCGCGATGTAAAAGGTCATCCTCTTTTTGTCCCAGCGGATATGGTAGTCCAGGATTTTTATTGGCAACCTTCTCTGGCTTTTAATCGAGCGAAAGACAGTAAGCGCCTTTTCCCCCAAATCTTTTAACTCCTCAAGTCGAGGGGAATCAGATTCGTCCACCCGGCGCAGGATAATGCCAACTACTTCATTCTCGGTTTGAGAAACGACCCGCCCGATATCTTCTCCAATCTTGTCCCGAACAATTACTAACTCCCCGGTTTCTAATTCTCCCAGAGGGGAGAAGAAAGGGAAGAGGGCATAAGGGGAGAATTCTATTAAATAGTTCATCTTAATTCTTCGTATTCATCCGGATCAACAAATCTTTCCCAGCCCGGATAATTTCTCTCTCCCTTCACATTTGACCAGAGCAATACCGGTTCGCCGACGTCCCGAATATACATAAATATGAAGTGGTAGTTTCGGTCCCGATAATACCAGTGTTCATGAGCCCGAACATTTTCCTTAAAGGTATGGCTTTCAATCTCATCCGGAATCCCATACTTTAAGATAATTCTCGCTCGTTCCCCTTTTCTATTTCCCGCGAAGTTTTTATCAATGTAATCAACCCTTCTTTTAATCTCCGGATAGTCAACATCCTTAAAATACCTTTTGAGATAAAAAGGCTTACCTTCGGGGGAAAGTTTTTCGTAATTCTTCTTCTCCTTTTCTGAAGCGATGATGAGGAACACTTCTTCCTGGGAGCGGAAGAGGAGAGAGTCAATTATCTCGCCGGCTAATCCCTCTTCCTCCACCCAGAAGACCTTTTCTCTTTCCGCCTTCTTTTTCGTTTTCAGGTCAGTGACCGAGACCTTTAAGGTGTAACTACCTTCTTTCATCCCCAGAACGGAGAAGGAGATAGGAAGGACAAGATTCCTTTTTCGGGCAGTATCCACCTTTTGTCCCAGAACCCATTCTTTCTGATTACCTTTTATCCGGTAATCCACCTCATAAGGTCCGTTTTCGGTGAGATTGTAGACCTCTAAGTAGGCATAAGCGAGTCCCTTTTCCTTTGAGCGATTAAAACTTCTTTTCGGATTGGGATTGAACCAGAAGCCATTGCGATAGAAGCGACCTTTTAGACTATCTGCTCCAAGATAAGTGGCAAAGAGAATTGGCGAAAGGGAAGGTATCTCCCGAAAATCCGGGGAGAGGAAGGTATCGAGCAAATTGAGTTTCTTCTTCCCTTTATCAAAAACGATGACCAATTCAAAAGGATAGACCCCCTCCTTTTGAAAGAATCCGAAGCCATCAATGATGGAAAGATTAGCCATCTCAATACCCTTTGGTGCGGAAAGTGACCGAGAGATAGAATCCCGCAGGAGATTATTAATGTAGAGATAAAGGGAAAGAGAAGTGAATAAAGTATCTCCTTTAAGGGAAAAAGGTAAAGAGGAATAAGGGAGAGAAAAATAACACTCAATAAAATTTTTATCCTCTCCAACCCAGAAAGGGACATAATCAAAAGCCAGTTCCGAACTGATGAGGAGATTTAGGAGGGAAGAGGTAAGGAGAAAATAGAAGATGACACTTAATCTCATTTGACTAAAACATATTCCCCAATGCCTTTAAGGTCAACGAAGGTGAAGACTAATCCGAGATTATAGTAACGCCAGATGATATACGGCTTCCGGCCGGTTTCATAAGGATACTCTTCAATCGTATCTGGTTGTCCGTATTTGAGATAGATTTTTGCGCGGTCGGAAGCAAGACCTTTATCCCCGATGGAGAAGTTTTTCAGACAGTAGTCTACCCGGGAAAAATACTCTTCCTCACTAATCTCCTGTTTTTCCCAGAAATCCTGCCAGGCACTTTGCCTCTCCTCCTTTTGGGTAAATTTTAATCTTCTCAACTCCTCATCGGTGGTGATGGGGAAAAGAAGTGATACCTTCCTCTGCCATTCCCGGTCAGAGAGGAAAAGAGAGACATTAATGAAGATAAGAATTTCTTTCTTTTCTCTTTTCCCTTCTTTTTGATAAGTAATCTCCAAGGTATAGAATCCAGATGTGTCGTTGAAGATGGCAGAGGAATTAATCAAGGGGTAAGAAAAGAGAGCCCCCGCGGAAATGACCTTTCGGAAGATTTCGTTTTTCTTCCTTTTGAGAGTAATTTCATAAGAGGTGATATGGGGATTGGGCGGAAGATAGAGGGAAAGGGTATCCGAATAGGAGAGAGTTTCCCGAAAGGTGACGTTCCCACCCCGCTGGAGAAATATCTCGCTTTTTTCGGTGAGGGAAAATTGAGTGGTGGCCGAGAGGTCGGAGTTCAGACAGGCAAAGGTGAGGAGACAGCGGATGGTGTTTCTGGGTAAAGAGAAGAATAGCCTTCCCGCCTCTGGTTCTTCCGCTTTTGTCTCTTCATAATTTGAACACCGCACCTCTTTCCTTATCTTTTGATGGAAGGAGAAATCTCCCCTCTTCTCCGGGGAAATCCAGAGAGCACATTCGTAGCGAGCGACGAAATCTTCCCCCTCTTTTGTAAAGATAAGGGAGGAACGAGGAATTTCGTAGAAGATTTCCAGATGACCAAGAGAGTCCGAAGAGTAAAAATAATCCCCCCGCACCGGTAGATCTCCCTTAAAAAGAAGAGAGCCGATGGTTAAGAAAAGAATTAGCCAGTTACCCATAACCTTTATAAAAATTTAGCCTAAAAATTCAAAAAATCAAGGGAGGATTAAAGATAAGTTATTGACAATCTTAGAAATTCTTTTATTCTTAAAAGAGGAGATAAAATGGAGATAGGTTTGGCCATAAAGAGATTCAAGGAGTTAAGATATAATCTTTTCCAGTGGCGCTCCGAATTAGCATTGGGGCAGAAAGTTCTTTTGGCTTTTGGTTTCGCCTGTCTCACCGGAATTTTAGCCCAGGTTAGGATTTATTTACCCTGGACTCCGGTTCCAATTACCGGTCAGACCTTTGCTGTTTTATTCAGTGGGGTTTTCCTTGGAAGGTGGTGGGGTGGGATTAGTCAAGCCTTATATCTGGGAATAGGTATGGTGGGTATACCCTGGTTTGCTGGTGGGAGCGGCGGAATCGGTGTAATTGCCGGACCGACCGGGGGTTATCTTATTGGCTTTATAATCTCTGCGCTTTTCATCGGATACTTCGTAGACCGATACATCAAGGTCAGGTGTCTTCTTAATATGCTTGCTTTAATGCTCTTTGCCAATTTCCTTTTGATTTACACCCCGGGGCTATTACAACTTTATCTCTGGTTTTTGTTGGTCAAGGGTTCTTCGCTCAGTTTTTGGGGGTTGTTAGAAAAGGGTGCGATGCCATTTATCGTTGGCGATTTAATAAAACTTGGGGGAGTTGTTATGCTCGCAACGGCAATTACACCCAAAAGGACTTATAATGGAGAAATTGATGCCGACCGATGGAAGGGTAGCGAATAACAGAAATAATAACCTAACCGCCTTGAATCTTTGTTTTTCAAAATCCTTTTGGGTTGAGAGGGAAAATGAAGATTCGTTTCTTTTATCTGGAAGGGTGTCCCAATAAAGAGCCTGCCCTGGCGCTCTTGAAAGAGGTGTTGCGGGAAAAAGGAATAAACCAAGACGTAGAAGTGATTGAAATCAGAACCGAAGAAGAAGGGAAAAGATATAACTTTCTTGGTTCGCCAACAATTCAAATTAACGGCTTGGATATTGAGAAGGAGAGGCGAAATGATTTACCGGTTTTTGGTTGCCGAGTTTATAAGACGAAATCCGGCTATCGCGGCGTTCCTCCGAAAGAGATGATTATTGCCGCAATAGAAGAAGTCAAAACTTGAGTTTATACTCATTTTGGCATTAAGGGAAATCACGAAGAGCAATTTTTCGGACGTAGGGGATTTGAATTCATCTTTGGGCTCAATCCCAGGATAGTAAATTTACTCCGCATTGGCAATCCCGTTTCCCTTTGGGCGGAGAGAACTTTTATGGGGGAGTTAGAGCCGGCTTATATGCCATTGGATTTGTTGCCGGGATGAATTGTCCCCAAAAAAGGCATCGGTATTTTGTTGGGAATGGTTATTCTTCTTGCCAGCGCCGGGGCACGAAGATATTAAGCGGATTGACACTTCAATCAGTTTTTCACTCACTAACAGAGGATTAAATTCCTTCCTGAGCCTTCCAGAGCCTATTTAATCCGATTTCAATCTTCTTTAAGAAAGGAGAAGTGCGGAGTTCGTGTAAACGTCTTTTTGCCTCCCTTTTAATTAAACTTACCTCCTTCTTTTTACCCAGAAGATACTCATAGGCAGAACAAGCGGCAATCTTTCCTTTGAGAATCGCGGTGGATGCCTCTTCAATTCCTCCCGCATCACCAGCGACAAAAACCCCAGGACAACTTGTTTGAAGGTCTTCATCATGGTAAGGTAAATAGCCACCCAATTCCGGAATGTAGACCATTTCACAATCTAATGAGGCAAAGATGTCAGAGAGGGGAGTAAAACCAACCGCCAGACAGATTAAATCGCAATTGAATCTCTTCTCTGTTCCTTTTATCGGTTTAAGATTTTTATCCACCCGGACGACCACCGCGGATTCTACGAAATCCTTGCCGTTAGCCCTTTTTATGGTATGGGAGAGGAGGATGGGCACACCGAGACGACGGATTTTTGCTGCATGGCAATGATAACCGCCAATCTCAGGCATCGCTTCAATAATTGCCACCACCTCAATTCCGACTTGGAGCATTTGGTAGGCAACAATTAAACCAACATTGCCTGACCCAACAATGAGCGCTCTTTCTCCTGGTTTTATTCCGTAGAGGTGCATTAAGGTTTGAACGGCACCGGCACCATAAATTCCGGGGAGGTCATTATTTTCAAAGAGGAGAAAGTTTTCCTGAGCCCCAAGCGCTCCGATGAGAACGCGCGTCTTAATCTTCAGTAGTTTATCATCCTGAACCACTGCCAGGTCAAATCCACCATTCGGATTTTTATAAACACCAATTACAGAAGCGGAGAGAAGGTAGTTGGTCTTTTTCCAGCGTGTAATCTCTTCGGTTAAAATCTCGGCAATCTTAAAACCACGAATACCACAAAAGAGTTCCTTAGAACCAAAGAATTTATGGGTCTGTTTTAAGAGTTGACCACCCGGTTTTGGATTGTCGTCAATTAGAATATGCTCTAATCCAAGTTGGGCTAAGGTTAAAGCTGATGAGAGGCCAGCCGGGCCTGCTCCAATAATTGCCAAATCGGTTTTGTAAATCCTTTTCCCTTCTTCCTTTATCCCTTTTGCTTGGGGGGATGGTTCTTCTTTCCACAAAGAGGGTTCCCTTCTTTCAATGCTCATTCCTTCCCTTAATCTTTCCATACAGGTCATCACATTGGGACGCCCGTCAACGGTCAAAAGGCAAGAAGAACATTTACCAACCGCACAGAAGAAACTTCTTGGTCGTCCCTTCTTTGTCCACTTGAAGACCTTTATACCATTGGCGATGAGGGCACAGGCAATCGGCTCTCCCAAAAATCCTTCCATCTCCTTCCCTTCAAAATAAAACTTCACCCTTTCCTTTTCGGGAAAAGAAAGAATCGGGTGATTTCTAATCAGATAAGAATCTTTGGGCATATTCCACCGCATTTTGGAAGATAAGGAAACCATCCGGAAGGGATGGTTTCCTTCTTAAAAGTGGCGACTGCTCCCGGAAAACAAAACGTTCCGGATGAGGCATGAGACCAAAAACCCTGCCCTCCGGGTCACAGATTCCGGCAACATTACCGATTGAACCATTGGGATTATAGGGATAACCAACTTCCTCACCTTTTTCGTTCACATAGGTGAAGACAATCTGGTTATTCTTCTTCAACCTTTCTAAAATACCATTAGACTTGGGAATAAATTTTCCTTCGGCGTGAGCAATCGGCAAGGTAACAATTGGCGGAAGTCCTTTGGTAAAAAGGCAGGGCGAATGCTCATTGGTTTTTAGGTAGACCCACCGGCACTCAAAATGTAAAGAGTCGTTCCAGTCCAGGGTAACACTTGGTTTCTCAAAGTAGTGGTGAAAAGCGGGTAAGAGCCCGGCTTTCACCAGAACCTGAAAGCCATTGCAAATTCCCAAAACAATTCCGCCCCGCTCTAAAAATTTTTTGATTGTCTCTTTAAGAGAGGTTAAAAGTTCATTCGCCAAAATCTTGCCCGCAGAGATATAATCACCATAAGTGAAACCGCCTGGGATACAGAGGATAGAATATCCGTTTAAGGCATCCTTTCTCTTTTTTAGATAATTGATATGAAGTCGGGAGGCTTCAGCCCCAGCTTTTTGAAAGGCGAAGATTGTCTCCTCATCACAATTCGTTCCTGCGGCAAAAAGAACCGCCACTTTAACCATCTTCCATCATAAACAAATTTTTATGACCTGTCAATCAGGCAATTCCCCGGAGAGAGATATTGAAATTATTTTCTTTGCAGTTATAATATATAAATTCAATTTAATAATGGGAGGGGTTATGAATATAAGACATTTCTTTTTTTATTTAACTCCTTTAATCTTCTTCTTTTTTACTTATTCTTTTCCTCTTTTGCCCCAGGATTCCTTGAACTGCCGATTTGTTGGGAACTGGCCCTTTGGTCCTTCGCTGGCAGTTGCCCATGATGCGGAAAGGAATCTCGTTTTCTGTGCCTCCGGAGGTGGGGTTTATATCTTAAATATTGCCAATCCCCAAAATCCGATAAAGGTTTCCGAAAGGCTCCATTCCCTGGATATGGTTCAGGGGGTTTTTTATTTAAATCAGAAACTTTATCTTGCGGCTAATAAAACTGGTCTTGAAATCTGGGATGTTTCCAATCCCTCTTTTCCTTCCCAATTAGGTTCTTTCAATACTCCGGGTATGGCTTATGACATCTTTGTCAGCAATTCCTATGCCTATATTGCTGATGGAAGTTCTGGTCTTTGGATTATTGATGTCTCCAATCCTTCTTCGCCACGCGTGGTTGGCTCTTATGATACACCGGGCACTGCTTCGGGTATCTTTATTTTCGGCTCCTATGCTTATGTTGCCGATTGGACTGCTGGTCTTCGGATTATTGATATTTCCAACCCTTCTTCTCCCTATGAGGTTGGTTCTTATGATACACCGGGTTTGGCTTCGGATGTTTTTGTTTCTGGCTCCTATGCCTATGTGGCGGACTACAATTCTGGTCTTCGGATTATTGATATCTCCAACCCTTCTTCTCCCTATGAGGTTGGTTCTTATGATACACCGGGTTTGGCTTCGGATGTTTTTGTTTCTGGCTCCTATGCCTATGTAGCGGACTTCCATTTTGGTCTTCGGATTATTGATATCTCCAACCCTTCTTCACCTTATGAGGTTGGTTTTTGTATTCCACCCGGATATGCTTCTGGACTCCTCGTTTCTGGTTCCTATGCTTATTTAGCGAATTATCAAGGTGGTTTTCGGATTATTGATGCCTCAAATCCCTCTTCTCCTTCGGAGGTCGGTTTTTATGCCACACCGAATGATGCTTTTGATGTCTTTATTTCTGGTTCTTATGCCTATTTAGCGGATTGGAATGCTGGTCTGAGAATAATTAACATTGCAAATCCTTCCCTTCCTTATGAAGTTGGTTTCTTTGATACCCCGGGTCAGGCGAGAGGGGTCTTTGTCTTGGGTTCCTATGCCTATGTTGCCGACAATCAATCTGGCCTTCGGATAATTGACATCTCAAACCCTTCTTCTCCTTTTGAGGTTGGTTCCTATGATACTCCGGGTTATGCTTTTGATGTTTTTGTCTTAGGTTCTTATGCTTATCTTGCGGATTATCACGCCGGTCTTCGCATCATTGATGTTTCCAATCCTTCCTCGCCTTTTGAGGTTGGTTCTTATGACACACCGGGTTGGGCTTGGGATATTTTTGTTTCTAATTCTTATGCCTATGTGGCGGATGGGGATTCGGGTCTTCGGATTATTGATATCTCTAATCCCTCTTCCCCGCGCGAGGTTGGTTTTTATGATACACCGGGACGGGCCACAGGAGTTTTTGTTTCTGACCCTTATGCTTATGTGGCGGATGGGGATTCGGGTTTCCGGATTATTGACATATCGAACCCTTCATCACCTTATCAAATTGGTTTTTATGATACACCCGCTGATAATTATAAGGTCTTTGTTTCAAGCCACCTTGCCTATACCATTGACGGTGGTAATCTTCGGATTATTGATATCGCCAACCCTTCTTCTCCTTATCAGATTGGTTATTATAATACGCCCGGTTATGCCCGCGGGATATTTGTCTCGGATTCTTTCTCCTATGTCGCTGATGGGAATGCCGGTTTGCAGATTTATCAGTTTTTGGGCAGTGGCATCAAAGAACGCTTAATGTCAAACGCTAAACGCCCGACACCAGAAATCTATCCGAACCCGGCGAGTTCTTTCTTCGTTATCCCTTCTTCGTTGCTCATAAAAGAGATTAAAATCTTTGATGCCTCGGGAAAGTTAATAAAAGAGATTGCTCTCTCTTCTTCTAATCAGCCAAAAATCTCCTTAAAGGAAATAAGAAGCGGTCTCTATATTCTAAAAATAAAAGCCCGAGATAAAGAGTTCACCCAAAAACTGATTATTCGTTAATAAGGGATTACACCACCCTCTATTGCCCAATTTCTCCGGATTATTGGGCAAGGAAATGCTCCTTACTCAGGGCAGAATAACCTTCTTATCCTCCTCGATATCATTCCGAATATCCTTCCCGTTATCATTAAGAATAAACTTACCGGTATCGTCCATCCTCTCTCTAATATCCGGAAGAGTCTTAATTCCTCTTTTTTCTAATAAACAGGCTGGATTTTAGAAGGGAAGAAGATTATTCTTGACCAATTCCTCTTTTCCTTTATAATAGAAGATGGAAAAGATCGAAGAAAGATTAGGTCCCCAAATCCTCTTTGACTTCTCCGAGATTCTAAGAGCCATTGAATTCGTCCGGGAAAGTGGCTTTTCTGTCTTAGAGATAAATCTCAATAACCCCTATTTCCTCTCCCAAATAAAAGATAAAAAGACCCGAGAAAAGATTAGAAAAGAAAAGGAATCGGGAATGAAGATACTCTTTCATTCTCTGGAAGGTCTCTCCTTTTTCCTTCCGGAAGCAAATTTAGTCAATGCCTCCTTTTCTTTCTTAAAGGAGATCTTAGATTACCTCTGGGAGATAGAAGCGGAGAGGTTGACAATTCATCTGGGAAATGATTTCACTTTTGGAATTACGGGAAAAAAGGTTTTGACCTACGAGGTCTTCCCGGATTTTTATCAGGAAAGGATGGAGGAAGTAATCAAAAACCTTTCGGAAATGAGTAAGGGGAAGACAATTCTTTGTATTGAAAATGTTGGCGGTTTTCGTTATCCATTTGTGATGGCAATCATTGAGCGCTATTTGGGGAATAATTTGGGTTTGACCTTAGATATTGGGCATATCAACCGTCTGCCCAAAGATAAGCAAATCGTAGAGAAAGAATTCTTTTTAAGAAACCGCCAGCATATTAAGAACTGTCATATTCACGATAACTCCGGAGAATGGGATGAGCATAATATTGTGGGCGAAGGAAAGATTGATATTCCTTATTATCTTAAAATGGTTAACGGAACGGATAGTTATTTAATCGCGGAGGTCCGACCAAAAGAGAGTGCCTTAGAATCCCTGCGCCGTTTGAAGTTGATGTTAGGGAGATGACGAAAAAAGAGATACTCCAAAAACTGGAAGGCTTTTTGCAATCCCTGCCTTATGAGATTAACTTAATCTTTGATGAAGTGGAAGGGGAAGGGGGACTCTGTCTCTTAAAAGGGAAGTATTATATAATTGTCAACCGGCGGTTGAGTGTTGATGCTAAAATAAGGGTTATCGCCAACGCGATAAAGAGATTGAACTCAATAGAAATTCCCGAAGAGATTTCCGCGGTAATCAAAAGATGGGCAGAATGAGAGAAGAGCGATTTTTTGTTGTCTACACAACCATCGGCGAAAAGGAAGAAGCACGAAAGATTGCCTATCATCTTTTAAGAAAACGGCTCATTGCCTGTGCCAATATCTTCCCAATTGATTCCCTTTACTGGTGGCAGGGGAAGATAGAAAAGGGAAGAGAGTTTGGTTTGTTTCTGAAAACAAAAGGGAGTAGATACAAGGCCTTAGAAAAGGAGGTAAAGAAGGTCCATCCTTACAAAATCCCCTGTATCTTAGCCTTTGAGATTAAAAAAGGGGAGAAGAATTACTTGCACTGGATAAAATCGGAGGTGATATGAAAGTAATCGTTGCCCTGAAAAGGGTGCCCGAATTCTCTGAGATTGAGTTAAAAATTGACGAGAAAGGAAAGGATATAAAGAAAGATAACCTTCCCTGGACGATTAACGAAGCGGATAACTATGCCTTAGAAGAAGCGCTTTTGATTAAAGAGAAATTCGGCGGCGAAATAACCGCTATTACCATTGGGAAAAAAGAGAGCGAAGAGGTTTTAAGGTTGGGATTGGCAAAAGGGGTAGATAATGCGATTCGGATTGATGGCGACTATATTGATCCAATGGTTATCGGGTTTTTAATGGCAAAGGTGATTAGAGATATTCCTTTTGACCTCATCCTCTGTGGTGCCTTTTCCTCGGATTTCGGTTATGCCGCTTGCGGTCCAATCCTGGCGTCCTTCCTTTCATTGCCCTTTGTTTGTTATGTCAATAAGATTGAGTTCCGAAACTCTCACTTAGAGATTGAGCGGGAATTAGAAGGCGGACGGATTGAAGTGAAAAAGGTTCCGCTTCCCTGTCTCTTAACCATTCAGACCGGGATCAATACACCTCGTTATGCCTCACTTTTGGGAATAAAAAGAGCCCAGGGAAGGGAGATTAAGGTTTTTGACCTCAATGCTCTAAGTCTGACCGAAGAAGAGATTAAAACGAAAACTTCTTTAGATATCCATCGGCTCTTTAAACCACTTCGAGAGGCGAAAGCAGAATTTTTAACTGGAACATCCGAGGAGATTGCGGAGAGAGTTGCCCGTTTGATTAAGGAGAAGGGGTTATTATGAAAGAGATTCTCTGCCTTGTTGAACAGGAAGAGGGAAGGTTAAAGGATATAACCTTAGAGGTTTTCTCTCTGGGAAGCGAACTGAGCGAAAGGTTTTCCCTTCCCTTAGTGGCAATACTCTTTGCGGAAAGCGACCAACTCTTATTGGAAATTGAGAAGTGGGTTGATGAGATTATTTTTATCTCTGACCCCTTATTTAACTCTTTGAATTCCGAAATATACCGGGAGCAACTCCTGCCGATTCTTGAAGAGCGGGAAGCGAAATTTGTCCTAATTGGTAATACTGCCTTCGGAGTTGAAATTGGTTCCAGTTTGGCGGCAAAGAGCGGTTACGGATTTATTCCCGATATCACAGGCTACGAGTCGGAAGATTCTGAGATTCGGTTCCTTCGGGAGATTTACGGCGGAAAGATTGTTTCTTCTCTCGTCTCGGCAAAAGAGCGTCTAATTTTGACAGTTCGGAGTGGTTCTTTTAAACCGAAGGAGGTGATTAAACCGAAATCGGCAAAGATAACCCGATGGGCAAAGAAAGAAGGGACCTACAAAACGGAGTTTTTGGGATATAAAGAGGCGGTCACGGGTGAGGTTGATATCACAAAGGCGAATATCGTTGTTGGCATTGGGCGGGGAATAAAAAGTAAAGATAATTTGCCTCTGGTTGAGGAATTCGCAAAAGAGATTGGTGGGGTTATTGGTTGTTCCCGACCAATCATTGACCTCGGTTGGCTACCGAAGGAGCGACTGATTGGTTCTTCGGGAAAGACGGTGAAGCCAAAAGTTTACATCGCCTTAGGAATTTCTGGTGCCTTCCAACATATCTCCGGAATGAAGGATGCGGAGACGATTATTGCGGTAAATAAGGACCCAGAGGCGCCGATCTTCTCGGTGGCTCATTATGGTATTGTTGGCGATTTGATAAAGATTTTGCCCGTATTAAAGGAGAAGGTAAAAGAGATTAAAGCCTAAGGGATTTTAATAAAAGGATTGGGAAGGAGTTGGGAGAGTTTCAACTCCTTCTCTTCTCCTTGCCGATTGATTAAAATTATATCCAATTCCTTTGTCTGCTCCCTTAATACCTGAAGGCAGGCGCCACAAGGAAAAGTGAACTCTTTTGTTGGGGTATAGATAAAAAGGGTCTCAAATTCCTTTTCTCCCTCAGAGATTGCCTTAAATAATGCGACCCTTTCCGCACAAACCGTTAAACCATAGGAGGCATTTTCAATATTAACTCCGGTAAATATCTTTCCGGATCTGGTTCTAATCAGTGCCGAGACCTTGAATTTGGAATAGGGGGAATAGGAATGATTGAGTGTTGACCTCAATTTTTTAAGAATTGAGTTTTTTACCAGAAAGGGAATGCCCGGGGCGGGATTTGAACCCGCACGCCTTTCGGCCTACGCCCCTCAAACGTATGTGTCTGCCAATTCCACCACCCGGGCTAAATCCTTAATTAAACATCGCCTTTTATCTCTTCCTCTTCGGTTAAAACCTCCTTCACCTCGCTAATCTCTCTTTTTAAGACCTTCTCGACAAAGCCCTTTAAGGTGAAGGTTGCCATTGGACAGGTAGCACAGAGACCTTTCAGGGAGACCTTAACTACGCCATCCTCTCTCGCTTCAATTAGTTGGATATCACCACCCTCGGCGGCGAGATACGGTTTAATCTTCTCCTCAATCACTTTCTCTACTTTTTCCTTTAGCATAACTTTCTCCTTCTTTTCATTATAAAGAATATTTTCTTGGCGTCAAGTGGTCGTAGCCGGTCGGCAGGAGTGGGTATTCCTTGCCTTCTCTTTCCCAGAAAACCCCTTCCCCTTTCTCACAGATGCCAATTTCCGTAATCTTCAACCCCATTACTTTTTTAGGGATTTTTCCTTGGGCGGTAAAGAGGAGTTCAAAATCTTCGCCAGCGGAAAAGAGGAAGTTTGCTAAATCTATTTTCTTCTCTCGGCATAACCTTCTCGTCTCTTCGGAAACCGGCAATCTTTCCCAGAAGATTTTTATCCTGACCCGGCTTTCTTTTGCGATATGGCTTAAGTCCGTAGAAAGGCCATCAGAGGTATCAATCAGAGAGTTCATTCTTTTTCTCAGTTTCAATGCTTCAAAGATTCGGGGCAGAGGTCGCAAATGGCGAGAGATGGCTTTGGGGAATTGATTGCGGGGAAAGGAGTTCAATAAGGCGATTCTTCCGGTCTCGGCCAATCCCAAATAACCGGTCAAAAATACTTTGTCGCCAATCCGGGCGGAGTTTCGGCGAATCGGTTTTTCGCTTTTTCCTAAGGCGGTAAGGGTTATTCCTAACTTTTTTGCGGCGACAATATCACCACCCGCCACTTCGCAATTAAACCTTTCACTAATCTTCTCAATCCCTTGATAAAGGGCAATCAGTTCTTCTTTTTTTGTCTCCTTTGGGAGATAGAGGGAGACTAAGATTAAGATTGGTTTCCCAGCCATTGCGGCGATATCGGAAAGCGTAGCGCAGGTTATCCGCTCACCTAAGGTTTTGTAATCAAAATAGCGGAAATCAAAATGGACCCCTTCCAGAAAGGAATCAGTCGTTAAAATCTCACCATGCTTTAAGACGCAACAATCATCTCCAATTCCAACCAAGATTTCCTTATTCCGTTTTTCTACTAATTTTCTTATCATCCGGATCGTCTTTATCTCACCTAAGAATTTGACCTTCATATTTAGGATTTTATTATATAACTAAAATGGCAGATAGCAACCATAAATCTTTTCTGGATAGTCCAAGAAAAAGTATCTTTTTTAGTTTGCAAAGCCGATTTTGGTTTTTCGCTCTCTTTTAGCGGATAAGAGTTCTCTCTCCGCAAAGGTAATGAGGATTGCCTGAGTGATTTTATCCTCACCCCGATAAATCAACTCTTGAACCGCATTTAAAATCGCATTTTTAATCTCACCGCCGGTTAATTCAAAACTCTCCCCCAATTCCTTAAAGTTGACATCTTCTGCCAGGGGTGCTTCCTGGGGGATGAGTTTTCGCCAGATTTTTGCCCGCTCTTCGGGATTAGGAATGGGAAACTCCAATTTAAGGAGAATTCTTCGGGCAAAGGCGGAATCCATTGCTACTTCCCGATTGGTGGTTAGGATACAGATGCCCTCAAATCTCTCCAATTCCTGCATCAGGAGATTGGTCATAAGGTTATGCATCCGGTCGGTGCTTGTCGTCTCATTTAACCTCTGACCAAACAGGGCATCTGCTTCGTCAAAGAGTAAAAGGCAGTTTTCCTTTTTCGCCACCTTAAAAGCCTGGACGATGCGCTTTTCCGAGTCACCGACCCATTTATTATAAACCTGTTCGTATCTAACTATACCAATCTTTTTGCCTAATCTTTTGGCAATCGCTTCCGCAGTCATGGTCTTTCCGGTTCCCGGCGGTCCAAAGAAGAGAAGGACTGCCCCTTTTCCCGACAGAATCGTTTTATCAAATCCCCATCTTTTCATTAACTCCGCTCCCTTTTCCATCTGAAAGCAAACCCGTTCAATTAAATTTCGTTTCCTTTCATCCAAAACAATCTGGTCAAGAGTGGCGATTGGTTCTCTAATGGTAAGGAGATTATCGTTCCAGAGGCTTTCTTCTTTTCCGAACCCCTTTTCCGATGCCCCATCCCCGGTTTCCGTTAAAAGTAATGCCTTCCCCTCGGTAATGATTTGCATCGCTTTCGGGGTGAGGAAATATTCAACCGTGAGAATCGTTGGATTGTGTAAGAGAAAACGGTCAGAGGGTTCAATCAGTTCCTCTTTTATTAACCTTTGGAGGAACCGGCATCCCTCAACTATCTCATCCGGTTTATGCCAGAAGAGGCGGAGCAATTCAAAACCGGTGGTCTTCCCAGAATAGGGGTCGGTTACGGAGAAGAAGATAGCCATCAGGAGATATTTCTCCTCTTTACTTAAAGCATACCCTTTCGCTAAATCCTCAAATGGGATTTTAATGCCCGCCCTTTCTGACTTTTGATTGATTTCGGAAAGCCTTTTCTCTATTAATTTAATTCTTCGATTCAAATCCGCGACTTTTCTGATAAGGGATTCCCTCTCTTTTCCATCTTCTGAGGTAAGTTCCAGTTCCTCAATTTTCGACTGATACTTCTTTCTTATGGTAAGGAGGCGGAAGAGTTTGCTACTTAAATCTAAGTATTGTTCTTTCAATTGGTTGTTTTTCATAACCCCTCCTCAATTTTCCCATATATATAAATATACGAATTTTTGTCAGATGTTAGAGATTCTTCCCCTTTTTTGGGAAAATTCCCTGCCAAATTTTGTTAAAAAACCCCTAATTTTTGACCGAGAATTTTCCATTTTTAACCCCGAATTTTTACTAAAATTGGAAGTTGGCACATTTTTTGCTCTTGGCTTTATTTAATCGGGTAAAATCGGATTAGATTCTTCTCTCCAGTTAGATAAACTCTTCTTCCTCCTCTTGCTCGGAGGGATGATATTCGAAATCTCTTAGGTATTGGCAATAACGTTTAAAGATACTCTCATCTTCCAAGATTGCTACTCGGGTAATAATTATCTGCTCTGCCTCGTGGTATAATTTCAAGCCATAGGATTGATGTCCTGGTTCCCTCACCAACCATTCATCCTGATAACCAATCTTTGTCGCACTATACCCCTTTCCCAATTCCTTCTGGATGAATTGAGCCAGGTTTTTACTTAAAACCTCTAAGGCACGTCGATAATCCACCCTTTCGCGCAAGGGCACAATCATTACCTCCCCGCCCAAATCCCGAAGGTCATCAATCCGGACCTTATCAAGGATAAAATATTCTTTCAGGTTTTCCATCCAGAGTTGAATTAATTACCCGCAGTTTCTGATTCCGCTTTTGTCTCCGGCTTTACCTCCTCAGGCCTTGTCTCTTCTTTTACCCCTTCGGGCTTTATCTCCTCTTCCTCCTCTTTCACCTCCAAGAGATTTCGGTCATCCTTTTTCTTCACCAGGACTAAGTAGATTAAGGTCGTGCCGGAAAACCAGATGGCTCCTCCATAAGAGAGAACAAAGAGGAATAGGAGATAGAAGGCAATAGCAAAGATAACCGAAGCAATCCCCATCGTCACATTTGGTGGGTTGAAGAAGAGCCCTTCATTACTTAAATAGCCGATACCCAAAAGATTGAGCAGACCTTGATGGAAGCCCTTTATCCAGATGGGAGCAAAATCGGGCGGAGCGAGACGAACGAAGTAGGAGGCGGATGATAAGATACTTTCCAACTTACCCCTTACCAATAGATTAAGGATTGTGATACCAACCCGGGTTGAAAGAACGGTAAAAAATCCTAAGACAATCATTCCTACCCACTTCAATATGCCAAGTAATATAGTATAAAGGACTAATCGCCAGGGTTGCTCATTCAAGGAAGAAAAGACCTCAAAGAGGGTATCAAAGATATCATTTTTGGTTACGCCAACGATTGCCGGACCGATTATTAGGGTAAAGAGGAAAACAATTCCGAGGTAAACAATGAAGAGACTGGCAGCAAAAGCCGGCAAGGAGAAGACCGAAAGGATTAATTCCCCAACATAAGGGATTTTGGTTAAAAGCCCTAAAATGAGCCCGCAGACAATAATCACGAGGATGAAGAGGATAATTAAGAGGGGTGAAAAGAACCAACTGCGAAAATTCTTCTTGGCATAGCGGAAACTCTCCCGAATCTCATAAAACTCCTCCCCCCTCAATTGCTCGTAGGTGACCTTGCTGATGGCGGTTCCAGCGGCACCAAGTGAGATGAGGAAAAGTAGAGCCCCAATTGCCCAGAGGAGATAAGAGTAAAATGGTAGTCCGAAAGGAAGGGAGGGACAAAGTCGATACTCTTCCCAGATTTGCGCAAAAGGAACGCCCCCAGCCAGATGGGCGAGATAACCGAAGACGATGAAGAGGATGAACCCAAAGAGGAATCCCAAAAACATCATCCACATCTTCTTGGCGGAAAAGCCAAGCCGGCAGGCGGTAAATACATCCTTATAATTAAAGTGCAGTTTTCTCATCATTCCTCCCTTTTCATATTCTTAAAAAGAGCCGAATAATAAAGTAAAATATAATAATAAAAGCGGCGAGCGTCAAGAGGAGAAGAAAACGGATGGGAAAGAAATATCTCCTCTCCTTAAATAGTCGCCGACCACTTCTTAGCATCTTTAATTATAGGAGATAAAAACATTTCTGTCAACTAAATCCTTGACAGTTAAAATGCGGACGGTATAATAGAATAATGTCCAATCTTCGTTTCTTTTATCGGAAAGGCATTTATTTTTCTCTGATTACTACCTCCTTTTTTCTTTCTGACTTTCTGACCAAGCATTGGGCAAGGGAGAATTTACCAGCGGTTGGGGAGATGAGAGTAATTGGTGATTTTCTCCGTTTTCATCTGGTCTACAATTATTATGGCATATTCGGCTTTTCCATTGGGGACGGGTTTCTTATCCGCTACTTATTGCCCATCTTAGCGATTGGCTTTGTTGTCTTTCTCGCATTAAGGGCGCAATCCCATTTTTCTCTTTTCGTCTACGGTTTAACCTTAGGGGGTGCCTTAGGTAATATCTTTGACCGACTGCTTTATGGTCGGGTGACCGATTTTATTGACATTGGGATTGGCCGGTGGCGCTGGTATACCTTCAATTTAGCCGATGCCTTTCTGGTCGTCGGAATATTTTTAATTATTCTCTTTCCCGAAAGGGGGAGGAAATGAAAAGGATATACCTGGATTATAATTCTTCCACGCCGCTTGACAAAAGGGTGAAAGCGGCAATGGATGAATATTCGGAAAGGTTTGGTAACCCTTCTAACCTCCATTACTTCGGTCGGGAGACCCGGGAGGGGATTGAGGTGGCAAGGAGAAAGGTGGCGGATTTCCTTTGCTGTAGTTCCGAAGAGGTCTTTTTCACCTCGGGTGGAACCGAAGCAAACAACTGGGCGATTAAAGGGCTGGCATTCAAACACTTAGCGGAGGGGAAGAGGGGGCATATCATCACCTCCGCCATTGAGCACGCCTCTGTCCTTAATGCCTGCCAATTCTTAGAAAGGATTGGCTTCTCTGTCACCTATCTCCTTCCTGATGAGAACGGCTGGATTGCACCGGATGCGGTGGCGAGGGCAATAAGAGAGGATACCTTCCTCGTTTCCCTGATGCACGCAAATAATGAACTCGGCACCTTAGAGCCGATTTCGGAAATCTCGGAGATTTTAAGAAAGAGGGAGATTTTCTTCCATACCGATGCGGTCGCTTCCGCGGGCAAGATTGAACTGGATGTGAAGAAACTGGGGGTTTCCGCTTTGACCATCTCCGCCCATAAGATTCATGGTCCAAAAGGGGTTGGGGCGTTATATCTGAAAAAAGGCATCCAGATTGAAAACCTGATTCACGGTGGCCATCACGAACAGGGGATGCGTTCCGGAACCGAAAACCTCTTGGGGATTATTGGCTTCGGAAAGGCTTGCGAGATTACAAGAGAGGAGATGGCAACCACCGTTCCCAAAATAAGGGATTTGCGGGATTATCTGGAAGAAGAGGCGAAGAGGCGGATTCCCGACATTCGGATTAACGGCGCAGGGGCGTCGCGCCTCTGTAACACCTCTTCCATCTCCTTCGCCTATGTGGAAGGGGAGGCGCTCTTAATGAACTTGGACCTGGAAGGGATTGCGGTCTCTTCGGGTTCGGCTTGTTCGGCGGGTGAGGTCTCTCATGTTTTACAGGCTCTATCCTTACCCCCGGAATTTATCAACTCCACGGTAAGGTTTAGTCTCGGCCGCGAGAACACCCGGGCGGAGATTGAGTTTACAATTGATAAATTAGAAGGGGTGGTTAAGAGATTAAGGGAAATCTCACCCCTGAAAAAAGGAAGGAATAAATGGAAGAGATAAGAGAAGAGACAATCGTTAAGGCGATTCAGGAGATCGCCGCAATGAAACCCGAAGAATTTGACGGACTGGTGAAGAAGATTGAAGAGGAACAACCGGATTTGATGAATTACCTCAAAGAGATTGACGACGAGATTGATTACGACGATTGGGGGTTTATGTTCTATAACAGCATCCTCATCTGGTTCTCCTTCGCCCAGGGGGAAAAGACGATTGGTTTGGTGAGCCGGGAGATGATTGAAGAAGGGTTGGAGGCTAACTTCCAACTTATGGAGGAACTCAGGCAGAGTGAGGACTTAGGAAGCGCCATCGAAGAACTCTTTAAGCACTATCCCCAGCGGTTTCTCTTAAATTATGTGGCAAACGCCTTAGTTTCCGACCCGATTATTCAAGAGAAGAATAAACTCTCAATCTTTGTCTACCTTAAAACCCTGATTGACCTTTTTGACCAATCTGAAGGCGAAATCCCTTAACCGGTCTCAGAATTTCGTTCCCAGGGTGTATAACTTCTTCACCCCCCTTTTCTTTATCGCATTCCGAGTGTCAAAGATTAAGGGGGCATACTTTAAGAGCCAGTCGTAATTATAGGAGGAGTGGTCGGTAAGGATTAAAAGGCAATCAACCTTCTTTACCAGGAGAGGAGTGAGTTTCACTGATTTGATTTTCCGATTAAAAATCTCTATCTCTGGGACATAGGGGTCATTATAAAGAATCTTCTTCACTCTACCCCATAAAATCTCCATCACTTTCAGGGCGGGTGAATTTCGGGTATCCGCCACATCCCTCTTAAATGCTGCTCCTAAGATTAGGATTGTCGCCTGAGAAGCCGGAATCCCTTCTCGACCGAGTATCTGAAAGAGATGTTCGCAAACAATATAGGGCATCTCTTCATTCGTCTCCGCGGCTAATTCAATGAAATTCGTGTGGAAATCATACTCCCTTGCCTTCCAGGAGAGATAATAGGGGTCAACCAGAATACAATGCCCCCCAATTCCCGGACCGGGATAAAAGGGCATAAAACCGAAGGGTTTGGTTCCCGCAGCATTGATTACTTCCCAGATATCAATTCCCATTCGCTCGCAGAGGAGTGCCAGTTCGTTTACCAGAGCGATATTGACGCTCCGGAAGATATTCTCCAGTAGTTTACTCATCTCCGCAACCTTCGGCGAAGAGACGGGATAAACCTTTTCGGTGAATTGGGCAAAGAAGAGTTCGGTAAGTTTTGTGCAGTTTTCCGTAACACCGCCAACCACGACGGGCGTATTCTTCATCGTCCAGACCTTATTTCCCGGATCAACCCTTTCCGGAGCGAAGGCTAAAAAGAAATCCCTTCCTAAGGATAAACCCGACCGAGCCAGAATTGGTAGAAGAACCTTCTCGGTTGTCTCCGGATAGGTTGTGCTCCTTAAAATGATGAGTTGCCCCGGATGCATTATCCGGCTAATCCCCTCACCACTCTTTAAGATGTAAGAGATATCCGGTTCTTTATTGGTTGTGAAAGGAGTTGGGACACAGATATTTATCACATCGCAATCCTTTAAGACCGAATAATCCGAATGGGCGGTAAAAGAACTTGGCACCGACTTCCTTAACCTCTCATCCGGCACGTCCTCAATATAACTCTTTCCCCGCATTATCATATCCACCTTCTTTTGGTCAGTATCAACCCCAAATACCCGAAACCCCGCCTCGGCGATTTCTAAGGAGAAAGGTAGCCCGACATAACCGAGACCAACAACCCCAACTTTCGCCTGACGCTTAATAATCTTTTCTGATAAACCGCTAACCATTTTTCACCCCTAAGGATGGATATTAACCAAGCATCTTCCGAAAGTCAAGAGGCAAAAAGGAGATATCTCTTTTAAGGCAACAGGATAAAAGACTGGCTGATTCTCTTTCCCGAACCAGAAGCCAATAAGAAGTAGGTTCCGGGAGAAACCCCAATCTTCTCTTCAGCCAATAAATCCCAGAAGAGGGTTTTTCCCTTTTGGATTTTCCATTCCCGAATTAACCGACCGGAGGAATTAAAAACCGCCACCCTTTCTATCCCTTCTGGTATCTTAATTTTCATCCTTTGAGAAAGGGAAACGGGATTGGGGGTAATTGTTAGAATGGGCTTTTCCTTTTCTTCTTCCATTCCGGTGCCCGAGAGAAGATACTGGAGATAAGAGCGGAGGAGGCGAGTCCTTTCGGTTCCCTGCAATGCCCCGAAGATAACTGAGGAGAGGATGGTTCGGTAGTTTCCTCCCCGGTAATATATTCCCCGACCAATTCCGTTCTGGTCAAGGAAATAGAGCCTTCCGCCCTGTTCGCCCAACTCGTCAACATAATTATCCGGTCCTTGCTGGTAAAGATAAGAGAGGTTAATTCCTTGGGCAAAGGTATTGGGTTGACCAATCAAATTCTGGACATTCCCGGTGCCCATTGGATTTCCACCACCCAGATAGGAAGCGCCGAAATAAAGCCAGATTGCTCCGTTTCGGTTGCTATAACCGAAGTCGCCACCTTCCGCATATATCCCTTTACCCGATTGTAAGAAATTAATCAGGGTTTGAGTTTCCGTCGGACCGACGGTTGAATTATCCCCTCAGCACCGCCACCAGCCCATCAAACAGAAGACGATGTCGTATTGGCTCAGGTCCGTTGGCAGGGAGGTGAAGACTTCAACGGTATGACCCTGAGCCCGGAGGAGATTTTCTATCCAGTAGGCACAATCAATAGAATCACCGACCTCAGGGTCATAAAAACGGTCAAGGGGGTCATAATTCCAGACGCAGATCCGTGCCCCATAAGTTAAAAGTGGCAATAGAAAAGCAAGAATCAGAAACATTTTAAGAATCCCTCTCATAATAAAATTATAGAGAAAAAGAGATTTTAGTCAAGAGGACCTGAGAAATTTTCCCTTTTGTTTTCCGAATAGAAGAAGGGATGGGCAAAGAGATTGGGGAAAAGATGGAAGGAGAGATTGAGAGAGAAACCGAGAAAGAGACGAAGGCGAAAAGAAGAAAAGAGGGAGAGATGAAAGAAAGGAAAAGGAGAGGGCAAAGGAAAAAGAAAGAGATAAGGAAAGAGAAGGAGAATTGGGGGTCAAAAGAGACTTTAAGAAAGGCTTAATAAGGGGCTTAGTATATGGCTCAGGGAGCAAAGGGGGAGAAAATTAGGAAAAAGGCTCTAAGTTATTGTAAGATAAAGACTTAGAGGAAAAGAAAAGTGAGAAAAAATGTTAGTGTCACTAACATTTTTCGCCAACCAGCAAAAATGGTCATTTTTAAAGGATTTTCGGATTTTTCGTTAAAAATGGGCTAAGTTATTGTAAGATAAAGACTTGGAGAAAAAGTTGAAAAGAGATTTCTTCTTATGGAAGGTTATTTTTTCCCCTTTCCGGTTGAATTCTATTTTAAGATTATCTTGGCGGTAGTTTCTCCCTTATTCCTTTTCACCTTTAAGATATAGACACCAGAAGGTAATTTTTCATCCTTTCCATTCCAGATAAGGGAAGAATTTGGTTTCAGATTAAATTCCTTAACCTTTCTTCCTAAGACATTATAAATCAGAAGTTTAATTTCCTTTTCCCCATACCAGGAAATCCGAAAGGAACTGCCTAAACTGGGAAGAATCTCAATCTCTTTAATCTTAGAATCTTTTGCCATTTTGCTGATTCCGGAAATCTCATCCCTTATGACTAATAACCGATTTAAGGGTGTGGCGAGGTAAAGCCGGTTTTGAAACGGATGCCAGGCGCTTATGTCCAAATATCCTTTCTCGGGATATTCCCAGACAACCTGATTTCTTCGGCAGTCGAGCGCCTTTATTTCAAACCGACCGAAATAGATTTTATCATTTATCGGATTCCAAAAGAGTTCTCCCAAACAACCCTCGCTTTCTTCGATTGTGTCAATCCCAAGAGTTTCTAAGTCCAGAATTTTTAGGTAGTAGTTTGGATAATCATAACTTATGATATAAATCCGCCTGTCAATCGTATCGAGGGCGATGTCATATCCTTCTGCCCCACGAAGATAGTGGAGGATACTATCCCGGAAACCATCTAAAATAAAGAGGGAGCGGGGCAATTTGACCGAATCCCGGACATTTGTCTGCTCGATCCTTCTTGCTTGAAAAAGGTCGCAGGAGGGCCAGCCATCAGAGATGTAAAACCTTTCCTCCCTTGGGTCATATTCAATATCACCGCAGACATTATCTATTACCTTTATTATCCGATGACTTGCCGCATCAATAATCCTTGTCTTACTCCAGCCATATCCGCCGTAACCGCTGGCGATATAGACCTTATTTGTTCTTGGGCTATAACCGAAGCCATAAGTAGGACTGCCGGTGCGGATCTCGTCAATCACCATATCAGTGCTACAATCAATCACATAGGTCCAGGGAGGGGCAAAAAGAGCAGTTGGTGGCACCGCAAATATCTTATTCACCCCCTCCAGATAATAGAGTTTCTTATAATCGGGAATATCCCATATTACAGTTAAGACCCTGTCGGTATTGCCATCAAGCACGACAATCGGTCCACCACCGCAGGAAAAATAAATCTTATTTAACTGAGAACAGACCGCACCATAACCAATTCCTCTTCCTTTCCCAATATAATTTTGCAGGTTTAATTGTCGGACCGCTCGGTTTTCTTCGGCATCAAAAACCATAATCCAGGGTCCATCTGCCTCAGTGGCATATAATCTATTAGTTAAAGGGTTAAGGAAAAGGTCATAAGGGTGTCCAGTAAACCCTACCCCGGGATATATCTCTTCCACAACCTGATTTGTGGCGCAATCAATAATGGCAATTGTCAATCCATCATTTAGAAAGTATATTTTATCCCTTAGCGGATGGTAAAAGGCAAAATCAGCAATACCATAATAATAACCCGGAAGAGTTATATTGCCAATGATTGAAAGGTTATCGCCATCAACCATCCAAGCCAGGGTGTCTAACGCAATAAAACAGTATAAGATTTTATGTCTTGGGGCAAAAATCAAATTACAAACCGCAATATCTTCGGGAAATACGATTGAATCAACAAGCGCTCCTTGATTTAAGTCAATAACCATAACCTTGTGGCTTCCGGTTTCCGAAGTGGTATAGAGGAGATTTCTCATCGGATTATAAGCGTGCCTTCCCACCGGGAAATTCGCCCTTAACTCGCGAAAGATTTGATTCCGCTCACAATCCAAAAAGAGGATATAAATATCGAAAATGGTATCTTCGGCTAAGATATAGAGTTTGTCCCATCGCTCACTGTGAACCAGACCTTGGCGCATGGGCATTTTTCCGTGAGTATCGATTGAATCAATCAAACTATCTCTTAATCCATCCAAAAGATAGATTTTATCTCGCTCGTAGGGAAAATAATAGATTTTATTATTGTAAGGATTCCAGACAAATGGTGGCAGATAGATACTACTATTACCAAGAGGCACAGAGATTCGCTTAATGACCTCATTTATTCTCCCATCAATCACAAGAAGGACAGTATCAATCAGGAGATATACCTTATTATTAGCGAGATTGGGGACCGAAAAGGCTCCAAAAAAGGAGGGAAGGGTAAGGCAATCTTTTTGATTATCTGACGTGTTTGACAATCAAATATGTATAAGGAGTCAGAGAAGGGGAGGTAGAAACAGTTGTTTTGAGGGTTAAAGCAAGATATAAAAAAAACACCATCTACCTGCCGACCAGCATCAAAGGGACGTTCCTTCTCGTCGTTTTCGCAGTTGATAACGAGCACTCGCTCCGAATAGGAAAGAGCGGGAAGATAAAGTCGGTCGGATAGGGAATCCCAGACACCTCTTAATGGGTAATGCACGCCACCAAAACTATCCGGAAGATACAACTTTTCTTCCAACCACTGTGATTTTAAGAGGAGGGGAGAGAAGAGGAGAAAGGAAAGAAATATAATGTACTTCATAAGCACCTCCTTGAAATGAATGATATTTTGTGTCCGGTTTCTAACCAACCGGACCCTTACCATAATACAATAATAAAAAAATTGAGTTTGTCAAGGGTGGAGGAATTGACTTACAAAATATCAGTGATAGAATAAAAAATGGAGAAAAGGGAAGGTTATAAGCGATTTCTCCTGCCCGAGGTGATTAAAAAGATTAAGGGGCTTGACCTGAAAGCAAGACTGGTCTGTGAAGGGTTTTTGACCGGTCTTCATCGAAGTCCGTTTAAGGGGTTCTCGGTTGAATTCTCGGAATACCGCCCTTATATCCCGGGTGATGACCTGAAAAGGATTGACTGGAAGGTCTATAGCCGAACCGACCGGTTCTATGTCCGGGAATACGAGGCGGAAACGAACCTTCGGGCTTATCTTTTGCTTGATGCCTCAGGCTCAATGTCTTATTCTTCGGGTAATATCTCCAAGTTTGAATATGCCTCCTATCTCACCGCCACTCTTGCCTATCTCCTTTTGAAGCAGAGGGATTCGGTTGGTCTTGTCACCTTCGGTAAGCGGATTAGAAATTTTATTCCGCCCCACCAATCCCCTTCTCATCTTTACCCAATCTTGAAGGTATTGGATAAGGAGAAACCAGAAGGGGAGACGAATCTTTCCGAGACCTTCTTCCAGTTAGCCCAGAGGATAAAACGAAGGGGTTTAATCATCATCCTTTCCGACCTCTTTGATAATAAGGAGAAGGTCTTACAGAGTATCAGGCTCTTCCGGTATAAGAAGCATGAGGTTTTAGTCTTTCAGATTTTGGACAGGCAGGAGAAGGAATTCTTATTTACCGAACCAGCGGTCTTTCGGGACTTGGAAACGGGAAAGGAGATTACTCTTGATGGGAGAATCTTGCGGAAGGATTACCAATCCCTTCTGGCAAATTTCATTGCGGATTTTAAGCGACGGGCAAGCGAGGCGCAGGTTGACTACAATTTGATTTTCACCGATATGTCTTTTGACCGCGCCCTTTTTGCCTATCTGGAAAAACGGAGTCGGCTCTATTAGGAATGTCCTTTCTTAATCCGTTCTTTTTCTACCTCCTTCCCTTATCATCACTGCCCATTATTATTCACCTTCTCCACCGAATGCGGCGGAAAAGAATCTTCTTTTCCTCTCTCTTCTTTCTGCGGGAGACGAAGCGGGAGCGGTTTGCCTGGTTAAAAATCCGAGAGTTCTTGCTTCTCTTCTTTCGCACCGCCTTTCTCTTCTTTCTCCTCCTTTCCCTGACAAAGCCCCAATGCGAGAAGAGTCCCTTAAGAATAAAGGCGGAAAAGAGTGTTATTATAATTCTGGATGACACTTACAGCATGATGAATCAGGGAATTTTCTCAGCAGCAAAGGAGCGGGCGGAGGAATTGCTTTCCAATCTTCACCCCAATAGTGAGGTTATCCTTTCTCTCCTCTCCGGGCGATTTACCAGTTCTTTTCTTCCCCCGGAGAGTGTGAGGAAAATCATTGATACCCTTACTTGCTCCTATCTTACTCCTCTTCGGTCCGGAGCGGGGATAGGGGAGAAGATTGCCACCGCCCAATACCCGCTTGAGGTTTATTTCTTTACCGACTTCCAGCGGAATTGTCTTAAATTCCTGACGGAACTTACAAAACTTCTGCCGAGAAATACCAATCTCTTTCTCTTTGATCTGGGTGGCAAACCGGTAAAAAATTTCGGCATCACCGCAGTCTCCTGGCAGGAGAGGTTAGCCTTGCCCGGCGAGGCAAATCGGATTGCGGCTCGGGTGAAAAATTATTCGGAGGAGGAAGGGGTGGTTAATCTGATATTAAGTGAGAAGAGAATAAAGGACTCTTCGTTTGTGAATTTGAAAGCAAGAGAGGAGAAGGAGATAGTTTTTGCCACGGAGTTCAGAGACCCAGGGGACTATTCGGGTAAAGTGGAGATTACCGGTGATTCCTTCCTCCCGGATAACAGCCGATTTTTCCACCTCCAAAAATTAGCGAAAATTCCAATCCTTTTAATCTACCAACAGGAGAAGGATATCTCTTTCCTAAGGAAGGCGCTCTCCACTTCCCTTTCTCCCTTCGCGGTAACGACTCTTCCCCTTTCGGGAATTAGAGGAGTGAATCTAAGTGGTTATTCCGTTCTGGTTTTAGTTGACCCGATAAATCTCACTTATGAGGATAAGGAGAGGATTTTGCGGTATTTGCGAAAAGAAAATGGCTCAATCTTTTTAATCCTTTTCTCTCCACCGAAGGCGCCGCTCTGGGAGGAATATTTTACTTGTGAAGGGAATAAGAAGGAGGAGGGTTTTCTCCGAATTGAGATGGTTGATACCCTCCATCCGATACTCTCAATTTTTAAGGAGGAGATAAGAAAGCCTAAGATATTTTCCTATTCTTTAATCAACCCCAAACGGCTGCGACCCCTTTTATCTCTAACCGGTGGGATACCATTTCTCTTGGAAGGGGAAGAGCGGATTTTGGTCTTGACCACTATCTTCCATCCGGATTTTACCGATTTCGTCTATAAGGGGATATTTATTCCCTTCTTGTATCGCTCGTTATTTTATCTGGCGGGCTTTGAGCAAAAGAGGGAATATTTTTGTGGTGAGACGATTAAAGTTTTTTTAAGAGACCCGGTCGTTTCGGTGAAGACTCCTTTCGGTATCTTTTCCGGTGAAGGGAAGATTAAGGAGGGGAGGATAGAGTATGATTTCTCCCAGACATCTCTTCCCGGGATTTACGAAATTGGTGGGGAGGTCTTTGCGGTAAATCTTGACCCCGAGGAAGGGGACCTGAGTCGTTTAGAGGGGAAGGATTGGGAAAATTTGCCCGTGAAGGTGAAAAGGGAGGATGGCTTTCGCCCCCTTAATCAAAGGAGGGTTGACTTGACACCGATTCTTTTTTATATTGCCTTTATCTCTCTCTTCTTTGAGTTTTTGCTTTTAATTTGATAAGTTTTTCCCAAGGGGTGACAGAAAAAAACCACGATTTTTTTGTGGACTTTCGTTCCGCTTCGCATGCCGCAAGAGGGGTGAAACCCCTATTGAGCGGGGTTTGGGGTAAACTCTTAGAGAGGTTCAAACAAGAAGAGGGTTTGTCCGAACTCAACCGGTTGACCATCCTTCACCAGGATATCAACAATCTTCCCTCTTTTTTCCGCTTCAATTTCGTTCATCAGTTTCATCGCCTCAATGAGGCAGAGGACTTGTCCCGGTTCAACAATTTCACCCTTTTTCACCAGGGGTGGGGCATCGGGTTTGGGACGGGAATAAAAGGTGCCAACCATTGGTGATTTTATCTCCTCGTATTCCTTTGTCCCTTCCTTAACTTCCTTCTTTTCCTCTTTTACCGAAGGGGGTGGTGTCGGTATCACTTCGGGCGATTTCTGGACCTTTGTTTGGCTTTCGGTTGCCGGGGGAGGATTAACGGTTGGAACCGGGGAGATTCCCCCGCGAGTGATTCTTATCACATTCCCTTCGTATTGCCATTCCAGAGAGGTGATATTAAACTTCTCCGCCAGTTCGAAAATCTCCTTTAATAAAGAGATCTTCTCTTTATTACCTTTTTCTTCTTTCACGGCTTCCTCCTTTGGTGGATTTTTCCTCCGTTCAAAAAATTTTAAGGCGATCTCCGGGAAGAGGGCATAGGTGATATAGTCCTCTTCCTTCTCCACCAACTCTTGATTCAATTCCTTTCGCACCTTTGGGAGGATTGGTTCTAATAAATCCGCGGGCCGACAGTTAATCGGTATTTCATCCCCTAAAACCTTTCTTCGGATCTCTTCCTTAATTGGCGCTGGGGGTTTGCCATAAAGCCCTTTCACATAATCCTTAACTTCTTTGGGCACAACCTTATAACGAGAGCCCTTTGTCACATTAAATACCGCCTGCACGCCCACAATCTGACTGGTCGGGGTAACGAGAGGGGGATAACCCAAATCCTTCCTCACCTTGGGCACTTCGGCTAAAACCTCGGGAAGTTTATCTTCCGCTCTCATCTCTTTCAATTGGGCGATAAGGTTTGACATCATTCCCCCGGGAATCTGATGGGTTAAGACCGCATCGTCAACCATCTTATCATAAACAATACCCTTTTCCTTTCGCAGATTCTCAAGGTATTGGGAGATTTCCCTAATCATTGACCGATTAAGTTCCGGGTAATAAGGGGTCTCTTCCAGAAGGGCGAGGATGGTTTCAATTGCCGGTTGGGAGGTGCCGAAGGAGAGAGGGAAATGGCAGGTGTCAATCATGTCAACGCCCGCTTCCATCGCCTTGAGATAAGAAGCCACAACCATTCCCGAAGAACTATGGGAGTGGAGATTGACCGGGATGGAGATTTCGGATTTGAGCGCCTTGATTAGATTGTAAGCCACCGTTGGCGAAATGATGCCGGCCATATCTTTGATACAGAGACTGTCAATCCCGCAATTCACCTCCTCTTTTGCCAGGGCGAGATAATAATCAATCGTATGGACGGGAGAGATGGTATAACAGATTGTCCCCTGGGCGTGCTTTCCTTTCTTTTTGACGAACTCAATCGCCTTCGCTAAATTCCGGATATCATTTAAGGCATCAAAGATGCGGAAGATGGTAATTCCCCTTTCGCTTGCCTTCTCAATAAATGCCTCCAAGAGGTCGTCAGGATAATTTCGGTAGCCGACAATATTCTGTCCCCTTAAAAGCATCTGGAGGTTTGTCTTTTTTACCTTCGCTTTAATCAGGGATAATCTTTCCCAGGGGTCATCATTGAGATATCGGATTGCCACATCAAAGGTTGCACCACCCCAGACCTCTAAGGAGTAATAACCGACCTCGTCTAACTTTTCTAAGATGGGTAGCATCTCCTCGGTTTTCATTCGGGTTGCCCAGAGGGATTGGTGCGCATCCCTTAAAGTTGTGTCAACAATCTTAATCATATCTCTTTTATGATATTCGGGAAATCTTCCCTGTCAAGGAGTGAGACGGGATTTTAATTCCTCATAAATCTTCTCCATCCCCATTGCCCTTGAACCTTTGATTAGGATTGTGTCACCGGGTTTAAGGAGGGAAAGGAGAAGAGGGATGACCTCTTCCTTTTCCTCTCGGGCGAAGGTCTGATCCGCGCTCATTCCATTATCTCTTGCTCCCTTAATAACCACTTCGCGCCATTCGCCCACGGCGATGAGAATGTCAAGATACCCACTTGCCATTTTCCCTAATTGGTAGTGGAACTCCTCGGTCTTTTCGCCCAATTCCTTCATATCACCCAAAATTCCCACCTTACGGCTCGGAGCAATCATCTTTAAGGTCTTTAATGCCTCCGCCATTGAAGCGGGGTTGGCATTATAACAGTCAAGCAGAATTTTGCAGGAGGAAAGATTTATCCTCTGGTATCTGAGAGGCGGAGGTTGGAAATCGGCTAAGGCGGTAATGGCAGTTGGAGGGTCAATCCCTAAGGCAGAGGTAGTGGCAAGGGCAGCAAGGGAGTTGTAGAGGTTTCCCTCGCCAATCAGATGGAGTGTGACCGGATATTTCCCTTGCAAGAGATACTGGGTGGATGCCGGAGAAAATCTGACCTCCTGGGGAAAGTAGTCGTTATCGGGGGAAAGACCGAAGGTTATCTTACTAAGGGGGAACTCTTTTCCCATCTTTTGAACTAATGGGTCGTCGCCATTTAATACCGCAATCCCATTTTCGGGAAGAGATTCCAAAAGTTCCCGTTTTTCCTTTGCCACCCCTTCTCGGTTTTTTAGGAACTCAAGATGAGTATCCGAGATATTCGTGACCACACCAATCTCTGGCTGGCTGATTTCACAAAGGAGTCGGATACCGCCAATCTCATTCATCTCCATCTCTAAGACTAAGACTTCAATCTCTTCCGTCAGTTGGAGAAGAGTTAAGGGAACACCGATTTCATTGTTATAACTCTCTTTTGCCTTTAGGACATTATACTTCTTTTGCGCGATGTGGGCGACCATCTCTTTAACGGTTGTCTTCCCATTACTCCCGGTTATTGCCACCACTTTTGGGCTAAACCTTTTTCGCCAATGCTGGGCAATCTGGAGGAGAGCCCTTTTCGTATCGGGCACCTTAATCATCACCGCTAATTCCTCTTTGGTCTCTTCGGCAAAGATTACCCCTTTTGCTCCTTTTGCCTTTGCCTCACTAATAAAGGAATGACCGTCAAATCTCTTCCCTTTTAGAGGTAAGAAAAGGTCACCAGGCAAGATAGTTCGTGAGTCAATTGATAGATTTTGAAAGGCGAAGTCCTTCTCGCCCCGAATGAGAATCCCCCCGGTCGCCGTAAGGATTTCCTGCACCAGAAGTTTCGCCATCAGGGAATTTTATCCGGAAAAATCCGGGTGTCAAACATTTGCTCGGTGTTGACTTTTTGGGAAATTTGGTTAATCTAATCAGAAAAGGAGAATGTTATGAAAGATATAAGGATTGAAAGATGGGCAAAGGTTTTATTGGACTATTCTTTGGAGTTAAAGCCCAAGCAGTTATTTTTAATTCAGGGAACAACCTTAGCGATGCCCTTGATTAATGAGGTCTACCGCCAGAGTTTAAGGAGAGGAGCTTTTCCTTATGTGAAACTCACCGGAGAAGGGACGACGGAGATATTCTATCAAGAGGCGAATGAGGAGCAACTGACCTATGTTTCGGATATGGAGAAACTTGAGGTAGAAAGGATTGATGCCTCGTTAAGGATTATTGCGGAATGGAATCGGAAATCGCTCACCAATATTGATCCGAAGAAGTTATCTCTGGCGCGGAAGGCGAAGAGTGGTATCTTTGAACGTTTCTTAGAAAGAGCCGCAAAAGGAGAACTCCGCTGGACCCTTACCGCCTATCCGGATTATGCCCAAGCCCAGGATGCCGAGATGTCCTTAGAGGAATTCGCCGAATTTATCTTTAATGCCGGTTGGTTAAATGAACCCGACCCAATCAAAAAATGGCGGGAATTTTCCGAAAGTCAGAAGCGAATTATTGAAATCCTGGAGAAGAAAGAGACAATCGCAATTAAAGCCCCCGGCACAGACCTGAAACTTTCGGTTAAGGGAAGGAAATGGATAAATTGCGATGGGCGGGAAAATTTTCCTGATGGGGAAATCTTTACCGGTCCAGTTGAAGATTCCATTCAAGGGGTAATCACCTACTCTTTCCCCGCGGTCTATTCAGGAAAGGAAGTGTCCGGGATCCGATTGGTTTTTAAAGACGGCGAGGTGAGAGAAGCGAAAGCGGAAAAGGGCGAGGAATTTCTAAGGGCGATGATTAATATGGACGAAGGAGCCAAAAGGGTGGGAGAATTTTCCTTCGGAACAAACTACGGAATAAAAACCTTTGTTAAGAATATCCTTTTTGATGAGAAGATTGGTGGGACTTGCCATCTGGCACTCGGTTCTGCCTATCCGGAAACTGGTGGGGTTAATAAATCCGGGCTCCACTGGGATATGATTTGCGATTTGCGGAAAGAAAGCGAAGTTTATGCCGATGGAGAACTCATCTATAAAAACGGTCGATTTATTATCTGACCATTTAAGGGCCTTGACAAATAACCCAGATTCTCTTATAATTTTTCATTATGAAATACTACTACTATATTGTCTCCGCAGAACAACGGAGAGATTTTAAGGAAGAGGACTATAAAATCTTTCTTGCGAAACTGGCGGAATCGGTATATCTCAATAATGTCACCCTCTACGCCTTCACCTTCCTTCCCCCCCGATTTCATCTCCTCTTGGAAGCCCCGGAAATGAAAGTTGACCGGTTTATGCAACACCTCAATGTCTCTTTTGCGATGGCTTTGAAATTGACCCGCCACCATAAGGGACCACTTTTTTCGGGTAAGTATCTGGCTTATCCCTTTACCAATAAAAATCTTCTCCTGCCTTTTTCCCAATACATCCACCTTCTCCATCAGGCGGAAAATCCCAATTTGGGATGGAAATATTCCTGGTCCTCACTTCCCGGATACCTTAGCGAGGCAGAGAAGGAAAGTTTTATTAATTATGACCGACTCTTAACCGAAACCGGAGGTCGGGATGGTTATCGGCGACGATTGCGGGAGATGGCTAAAACGGTGAATCCGAAAGAGGGGATTGAGAATCTTCTGGCTAAGATTGAGAGGTTTGTGCCGAAGGCAGCAAAAAGGGGAGAGAAGAAGAGGTTAAAGCCGAAGAGAATCTTAGCGGTGGTGGCGGAGGCATTCGGAGTGAAACAGGAAGAGATTCTTAATCCAAATCGGAAAGGGAAGATAAGGGGCGTGGCGGCAGAGTTTCTTCTAAAATTCTGCGGGCTAACGCAAAATGAGATCGGGCGGATTTTGGGGAATATCGGCTATTCCGCAGTGAGCCATCTTCGCTATCGCATGCGAGAGAAGATGAAAAACGATAAAAGGTTAGCCAAAACCTTTGAAGAAATAGAAAGGAAACTTACCGCTCTATCGAAATAATTTATTAAAAAGCCAGCCGTTAAAGTCTTAAAAAAGTTCTAATTCACCTTTGTTAGACGCTGGACAGCATTCGATTTTTCTCCAATCCTTCGGATAAAGTAAATACCCGGAGTAAGTTTTTTCCCATTCAGTGGAATCTGGTAATTACCCGGCAGATGATAGCGGTTGACTAAGGGGATGAGGAGTTTGCCGTCAACCGAATAGAGAGCGATGCTCACTTCTTCTGGTTCTTTCACCCAATAGGAGATGGTTGCGGAATGGGAGAAGATATTGGGGGTAATCCGCATGATTTCCTCTCCCGGTTTCTTTTTATTCCTCTCCGCCATTCCCACTGCTGCTAATTGATAATATTCAACGCTGGAGAGGACATGGGTATCAGTGACAGCCCGTCCGCCAAACACCCAAATTCCCGGTATGCCGCCAGTATTTCTTGTTCCCGGGATGAAGACCCCAGCATGATTCCTCCTTGCCTGATTGAGATAGGTGAATGTTGACCAGGTGTTATTTATCACATCGTAAATAAAGCACTGGTTTGTCTCATTGGGCCATTTGCCATTTCCCGCAACAATAATTCGATTGGCGAAGCCATAAGGGGAGGTGGAATCAAAGCCGAACGCCCGGGTCTCACCAGAAGAGTCAGGTAAATCGGCTAACCTCTGCCAACCAAGGTCGGGATTTTCCGGGTCAAAGACCTCAACAATCTTCTGGGCATAGAGATAGGTGCCATTAAAGATATCGCCACCAATCGCATATATCTTATTATTGACAACGGCGGTTGTGATGTAGGTGCGGGCGACACTGAGATTTGCGGTTGTGATTCTTGACCAGCGACTACCAGCCGGGGCTAATGGGTCATAGACCCAGGTTTCGTTGGAGACATAAGGAGAGAGGGATTCGTTGAATCCGCCAAAGACATACATCTTATTATTATAGACAACATTAGCCCCAGGGATGGGAATCCGAGTGCCACCGATGCGCATCGGCAATGGGTCGGAATCAATAACCCGGACTGTATTGCTCATTGGATAATAGACCTGAACCGCCGCCGTTTTTGGTCCGCCAGCAGTCCGACCGCCAACAATATACAAACCGTAGGTATCAATGTCCGAGTAATTATCTTGAAGGATGCAGATGTTGTAATTGGAGACCGGAATTGGCATCGTTACCCCCATACTCCGATAGACCCCGGAATCAGGGATAAAACACCAGACAGCACCGCTGGTTGAATTATCACTCAATCGTCCGCCGAGAAAATAGACTCTGCCGGTTTTGGAGAAGTATTCGCCGTCAAACCGGGTAAATCGGAAACCGGTCGTCGGAGGACCATACTGCCAGGTCTGGGCAGTAATAAGCGATAAAGATAGAAATAAGAAAAGGAGATATTTAACCTTCATAAAAACCTCCATCTTTTTTATTATGGAGATATTATACAACCAAAATTCCCTTTGTCAATACCATATTGCTTGGGGTTTAACATAAGAGAGATTAATATTTGACAGAAGGGTGATTTTGATTAAAATGCTTGAAAAATTGAGAAAGGGAGTGGATTTTAACCGAATGGATGAAAGGTGATTATGTTTTATGAGGAAGAGGATTTATATGCGGAGAAAGAGACCGCAAGGAAAAAGATCAAGGCACGGAGACTCTTTCGTTTCCTTTTACCTTATTTTTTAAAATACCGAGGCGGAATAATTCTGGGTGGTTTTCTTCTTCTTGGTTCAACAATCCTTTCGCTCATTGGTCCGCTTATCCTCCGGCAGGCAATTGACGGAGCAATTAAAAATTCTGACTTGGGCGAACTTTTCCGCCTCGGTCTATTTTATCTTGTTCTTTCTATCTTTATTTTTCTTCTCACTTACTACCAACAGGTCCTTTTGGCGTCGGTTGGGGAAAGGGCGATCGCTGATGTGAAAAAGACTCTCTTCTCTCATATCCTAAATCTTCCGCTAACCTTTTTTGATAAAAACCAAACCGGTAAAATCTTGACCCGGATTGAATCGGATAGTGAGTCGTTAAAGATGCTCTTCACTGTGACTGGAGGCACCATCCTAACTGATTTGGTAATGCTTTTGGGAATGAGTGGGATAATGATTAAAATTAATTATCAATTATACCTTTTGGTCTTTCTTCTCTTTCCTCCTTTCTCTTACGCCTTCTATTGGTTTCAGAAACAGGTGCGTCCGGTTTATGTTGATATTCGGAAGAAGGTCTCCGAAATAAATAACTTTATTAACGAGCATCTCAATGCCCTTTCGGTTGTTCAAGCCTTTAATCGGGAGGGTTACGTGGCAGAAAAGTGTAATAGACTTTCTCAAGAGAAATACGAAAAAGAAGTCAAGGGGATGGGATTATGGTATCGGGTGTGGTTTCTGATTGATTTTGGCGAAGTTTTGGCACTTGTTTTGATTTTAAGTTTCGGTTCCCTCTGGGCATTGAAGGGGAAGATTACGATTGGAACCCTTTTTCTCTTTTTCAGTTATATCCAACGAGTTTTCTTCCCTTTGCGGGGGCTTTCGGATCAGTTGAATGTGATTCAACGTGCTCTGGCGAGTGCGGAGCGGATTTATGAAATCTTCTCCCTTCCAAAAGAAGAGAAGGGCGAAGAGGTTGGGGAGGAAAAGATAGCGACCTTTTCTTATCCAATTGTGTTTCGGGAGGTAAATTTTTCTTATGAAGGTGAGAATCTGGTTTTGGCGGATATAAATCTTGAAATTAAGAGTGGCGAGAAGGTGGCGTTGGTTGGCGAGACCGGTGGGGGCAAAACCTCTTTGATTTCTCTCCTCCTCCGTTTCTACGAACCCAAATCGGGGAAAATCTATTTAGGTCCTTATGAGCGAAAGGATTTGCCCATCAGAATCTGGCGACGTTTTTTCGGTTTTGTTCCCCAGGATATTATCCTCTTTCCCGGCTCAATCCTTGATAATCTCCGTCTTTTTGACTCAAAAATCAGTGAGGAGAAAGTAATGATGGCGACCAAACGATTGAAGATTCACGAGAGAATCCTTTCTTTTCCTGAGGGTTATGAGACAAATCTTTTGGAGCGAGGAATAAATCTCTCGGTTGGTGAAAGGCAACTCCTCTCCTTTGCCCGGGCTTTAATCTTTAATCCACCGATTCTAATTTTGGATGAAGCGACCTCTTCGGTTGACCCGCAAACCGAACAGACCTTACAGGAAGGATTGCAAGAGATTCTAAGAGGAAGAACCGCAATCATTATCGCCCACCGGTTAGCGACCATTCAGATGTGCGACCGGGTAATTGTGATTCATAAAGGAAGAGTTCGAGAAGTGGGAAGCCATAAGGAGTTGTTGGAAAAAGGAGGAATATATTCTAAACTCTATCAATTGCAATTCGTTGGGAAGGGCGATGAAACTGGTGAGTGATTTTTGGCGAAGGGAAAAGGGGTGGTTCCTCTTTTTAATTTTTATGACTATTTTTACAACCGCTGCCAATCTTTCTTTCCCTTATATTCTTAAGGAAATTATTGATGGGATACAAAAGCAATTGAGTGGTAGGAAAATATTGGAATATGTTGTTATCCTTCTTTTTCTTGGTTTGGCTCGTTCGATCCTTTCCACCCTTCTTCCGTTCTTGCGGGGAAAGACAAACGAACGTTTCGCTTGGCTTTGTCGAGCGAGGGTCTTTTCTTTTATCTTGAATAAGAATGAGAAATTCTTTAATCAATTTCCTCCCGGGGATGTGATTGAAAGACTGGAGCAAGACCTTAATGATTTATCTTGGTTTAGTTGCTCGGGAATCTTTCGGGCGATTGAAGGGGGTTTCACCCTTTTGCTCGGGTTGGTGATTCTATTAAGGATTAATGCCTTTCTCACTCTTCTTGCTCTACTACCTCTTTCCCTTGCGGGTGGGTTTTGGTCAAGGATCGGAGGCTTAGTGCTCGGAACATATCGGAGATGGCGGGAAAAGATTTCCGAAGTCTGTAATTACTTAGAATCCTCTCTTTCCGGCGTGAAACTATTAAAGGCATTTAGGAAAGAGGGAGATACCATAGCAAAGTTTCTTCCGATTCTTCAAGCACGGATCTCGGGAGCGGTGCAGTTTGCTAAATCGGAAGCCAAAGTTAGTCTCGTTTTTCGGGCGACCGCGGAAACGGCAATCCTCATCATCCTTTGCTTTGGTGGATTCTTAGTAATAAAAAATCGCTTAACGATTGGTGAATTCGTTGCCTTTATGGCATACATCGGACTTCTGGTCCAGCCATTCTGGGATTTGGGTAATTTCTTCGTGACCCAGAGGAGAGGAAAGGTGGCAGAGAAAAGGATTCGGGACTTAGCTGAGTTTCCCGAAGTGATTAAGCGACAAGAAGGGGAAAGATGTGAAATCAGGGGCTTTCAATTCGTGAATGTGGAATTCGCCTACGATAGTAAGCCGGTCCTTTCGGGCGTCTCTCTGGAAATTAAGGAGGGGATGAAGGTTGGAATTGCTGGCCCAGTGGGAAGTGGGAAGACGACAATTGCTAAACTACTCTTAAGGCTCTTAGAACCCAAAAGTGGCGAGATTCGGGTGATAACCGATAAAGGAATCCTATCCCTTATGGAGATTGATTTATCTCATCTCCGAAGTCATTTCGGTTATTGCCCTCAGGAACCTTCTTTATTTTCCGACACTTTGAAAAATAATATCTTATTCGGACGTGAGGAACTGGCGGAAAGGTTAAATCAGGCAATAGAAATTTCGGGTCTGGTGGGTGAGATAAAGGCAATGCCCGGAGGAGTTGATTCCCTAATTGGTGAGCGGGGAATAAAACTCTCCGGGGGACAGAAGGAGAGGGTGGCCATTGCCCGGGCAATTTTATCTTCTCCCCGGATTCTAATCTTGGACGACGCCACTGCCTCCTTAGATGCCGAGATTGAGAAAGAGGTTGTCGCTAACCTCTTGAAAGCAGTAGAAACTTTGATTCTCATCACCCATCGCCTCTCCCTTCTTAGCCTCTGTGATGTTGTCTATGTTCTGGAAGGAGGAAAAGTCGAAGAAAAAGGGAAACCAGAAGAACTGATTGCCCAAAGAGGACTCTACTGGCGACTTTATGAAAGGCAGTTACTAAAAGAAAGATTGAAGGAAGATGAAGCGGTTTGAGGCAATAAGAGAGATAGAGGGGCGAAGATTTGAAAGGATTTTAGTTAAGACCCATATCTTAACAAGCAGGGATGAGATTGGAGAGGTGGTCAAGAGATATGCCGGGAAACTCTTACAGCCCGGTGATATTATCACGATTTCAGAAAGTGCGGTGGCGATAACCCAAGGACGAGCAATCCCAACCGAGAAATTAAAACCCAGGCTTTTAGCCCGCCTCCTTTGGCGTTTTGTTCGGAAGGTTCCTTATGGGATTGGTCTGAGAAATCCTTATAGTATGGAATGCGCAATTCGGGAGGTTGGGGAGATAAGAATTATTATCGCCAGTTTTATCGCCGCCTTTACCAAACTGATTGGAAGACGAGGAGATTTTTACCGGATTGCTGGAAAACAAGCGGCAATGATTGACGCTCCCCATACCTCCGGGGTTAAAGAATATTACGAATGTGTGATTATGGGACCTAAGGAGCCGGATGCGGTGGCGAGAAGAGTAAAAAAGGTCACGGGTTTTGAAACCGCAATTATGGATGTGAATGATATTGGCGGAAGTTGGGTAGTCGGAGCTTCTTCGGGAATTGATAAAAAATTGGTGGAAGAAGTTATGCGGGACAATCCCGCTGGTCAGGGCGATAGTTTAACGCCAATTGTAATAATCCGTGAAGTCAAAGAGAAGTAAAAAGGGGAATCCAATCCTTTCCGCTTTACGAATTCAAAGGATGGCGCAAAAGGTTGGATTTGATTGGAAAGAAGAGGAAGAGATTTTTGACAAAATCCAGGAAGAGATAGAAGAGTTAAAATCCGCACTAAAAAAGAGAAAGAGGGATGAGGTTACTGAAGAGTTCGGTGACCTCTTCTTCTCGCTTCTTAACCTCGCCAGAAGGATTGGGGTTAATCCGGAATACGCCTTAAAATTAGCCAATGAGAAATTCCTTAAACGTTTCAGAAGAATGAGAAAAGTGGTAGGTAAAAAGGCTGGTTTAAGGGAAATGGATAAAGTTTGGGAGAAGATAAAGAAGAGAAGGTTTCCTTAACCTTGACTTACTGCCTTTTTCCGGTAAATTATCAAGTTAATTGAACGGAGGAATTATGAGGGTAGCAATTGTCGGCATGGGATTTACCCCGTTAAGGCCTCTCTCTCCGGAAGTCTCTTATAAGGAGTTAGTTTACGAGACGGCGGTTAAAGCCTATAATGAGTGCGGGGTAAATCCGAGAAAGGATGTTGATACCTTTGTCACTTGTGCAGAGGATTACATTGAGGGGACCTCCATCTTTGATGAATACACCCCGGACCAATTAGGTGGTGCTTTAAAGCCCAATCACACCTTAACCCAAGATGGTCTCCAGGGAATTATCGCGGCCTCCCTTCAGATTATGACCGGGAATTTTCAGATTGCGGTAGTAGAGGCTCATGTCAAATCTTCTAATATTCTTACTCCCGATGGGGTTGCTCTCTGTGCCTTAGACCCGATTTATATCCGGCCTCTAAATCTAAACCCTTATTTCATCGCTGGCTTAGAGTATGACCGGTTTTTAAGGGCGAATCTAATTGAGAGCTTTGAATGCGGGAACGTAGTGGTGAAGAACAAGAGGAACGCCTTAAGGAACCCCTATGCTTGTTACGGAGAGAATATTACGATTGATGATTATCTTTCTTCGGAACCAGTTTCCCTTCCTCTTCTTTCCGCCGATATTAGCCAGCCAGCAGATGGATGTGGAGTTTTCGTTTTAGCGTCCGAGAAGGTAGCGGAATCCTTAACGAAAAAGCCAATCTGGATCACTGGTTTCGGTTGGAATTCGGGTTCACCCAATCTTGAAACCCGAGATTGGGTTTGCCTCTCTTATATTGAGAAAGCAGCGAAGATGGCTTATCAAATGGCGGGCATCAAAAACCCTTATTTCGAACTTGACTTTGCGGAAATTGATGACACCTTTTCTTACAAGGAGTTGCAACATTTGGAGGCACTTGGGATTATAAGTGATGGCAATGTCTTTGCTCGTTTGAAGGAAGGGGTATTTCATCCGGAAGGGGAATTTCCGGTGAATCCCTCAGGGGGAAGTTTGGGTATGGGGTATTTATACGAGGCTTGCGGGCTACTTCGTCTTTTTGTTGCCTGTCTTCAATTAAGAAAAGAAGCCGGTCCCTTTCAACTTCCAAAAGCAGAAAAGGCATTGGTTCATTCTTGGCGAGGTTTGCCAACACAATCAACCGCCTGTGTTATTGTCTCTACGGAAAGGGGGTAAAAATGGGGAGGAGAGTAGCGATTGTCGGTGTTGGGATGACAAAGTTTGTCCGAAGGGCTCAGGAGACCGGAAAGGAATTAGCATATTATGCGGCGAAGGAAGCCCTGGACTATTGTGGCATGAAACTTTCTCAGATTGATGCGTTGGTGCTCGGTAGCGCTCCTGATACCTTTGATGGGGTTCATATGAAAGGGGAGTATCTTACTTGTGGCGCCGGTGGTTTTAATAAGCCAACAATTCGTTGTTATGTTGGCGGGGGAACCGGGGTTTTTGCCGTCATTTGCGGATGGTATCATATCGCTTCCGGTCTGATTGATTCCTGTCTTGTTGTTTGTGAGGAAAAGATGTCTTCCTATCAACCCCATCCGCAGGGTGCATTCCTAACAATCTTTGACCACACAACCGAAAGACCATTGAAACCAAATCTCTTATGGATTTTCGCCTTAGAGATGAACCGGTATATGACAACTTATGGGATAAAGAAAGAGGAGATTGCCCTGGTAGCCGTGAAAAATAAGCGGAACGCTCTTGACCATCCTGCTGCCCAGTTGAAAGAGGAGATAACTGTGGAAGATGTTCTGAAATCACCCGTTCTGGCTTATCCGGTGCAAAGACTGGATGTTTCTCCGGTATCGGATGGTGCCTGCGCGATTGTAATGGTCAATGAATATCTTGCCCGACGATGGACTGGGAAGCCAGTTTGGGTTGAGGGAGTTGGTTGGGCACTTGATACCGCTTACTGGACAAATCGGGATCTTGCTTATCCAAGGTATGTGGAAGAGGCAGCAAGAATGGCTTACAAAATGGCGGGCGTTACCAATCCACGATATGATATCCATATTGCTGAACCCTATGACCCATTTGATTACAAAGAACTCCACCATCTGGAAGGATTAATGCTTTGTGGAAGAGGGGAAGCACCCCAATTAACGGTGGATGGTGTTACGCAGAGGGATGGGGAGCTGCCGGTCTGTCCTTCGGGGGGACTTCTGGGGGTCGGTAATCCGATCGCGGCAGCTGGTTTGATGAAAGTGATTGAACTCTTTTTGCAACTCCGTGGTGAAGCGGGTAAAAGGCAAGTTGCCCGGAAAGTAAGAAGGGGGGTGGCTCAAGCCTGGGGTGACCTGATGCAAGTTGGGACAGTAGTAGTTTTGGGAATATAAGCGGAGGAGATTATGAGATTTCTTGGAAAAGGGTTGAAGGATGAAGATATAAAAGAGAAAAGGGTCTGCTTGACTTATTGGAAAGCAGATGCTCGATATGCTTGGGACTGTGGTATTGCCATCGGGAAGTATTTAGCCGGTCTTAAAGAAGGGAAGATATTAGGTGTGAAGTGCGAGAAATGCGGAAGGATTATGGTGCCACCGCGCATCTTCTGTGAAGAGTGCTTTCGGACAATTGACGAATGGGTCGAATTAGCCGATACCGGAAGGGTTAATACCTTTTCTCTCTGTTACATCACCTGGGATATGAAAAGACTCGTTGAACCAGAAATCCCTGCGGTAATTGAAATTGATGGTGCCTCGTCCGGATGCGGAATTATGCATCTTCTGGGAGAGGTAAAGCCCGAGGAGGTGAAAATTGGAATGAGAGTAAAGGCGGTCTGGAAAGAAGAAAAGGAGAGAGAAGGAGCAATTACCGACATCAAATACTTTAAACCAATTTAGGGGAGAGGAATATGGGAGTGATTAAAAAAGTTGAAGATTTGAGGATTATAAAAGGATGGCTTGGCGAGTTACCCGTGGAAAGCCTCTACACCGCGGGTATTGCGGGCGAGAGATTTTTCCAGGCGATAAAAGAGAGAGGAGTTTTTTTGGCAACTCGCTGTCCGGAGTGCGACTTCGTTTTTCTTCCTCCAAAGATTTACTGCGAATTCTGTTTTGCCTCCTTGGACGAATGGTTAGAAATTCCCAACCGGGGAATTTTGGAATCCTACACCATTCTTTTTGTCGGTCCGGATGGGAAAAGGCTTAGAGAGCCAGAAATTGTTGGGATGATAAATATGGAAGGCACAAGCACTGTCCTTATTCATCGGCTGGGAGAGTTAAAATTGGATGAGATAGAAGTTGGTATGACCTTAGAGGCAGTCCTCAAACCTAAAGAAAAACGGGAAGGGAATATTAACGATATTTTATATTTCCGTCCTCAAGAGATAATATGAGATGCCCCTTTTGCGCAATCGTTGCTGGTGAGGAAAAGGCGTGGAAGGTTTACGAAGACGAAAAGAATGTATCTTTCCTTGATATCTACCCGGTGACCGAAGGCCACACCCTTGTGATTCCCAAAAAACATATCATATGGTTCCATGATTTGACCCCAGAGGATGCCGGTCCTTTTTTTCGCGCAGTCTGGATCACGAGCCAAAAATTGAAAAAAGTTTTTGCGGTTGATTACATAAGCCTTTTAATTCGCGGGACAAGGATACCGCATCTCCATGCTCATCTAATTCCCAAGCGGAAAGAGGTGGACAATATCTTTGATAAAATCTTGGACCTCCACCATTATCTCCAAGTAAGATTAAAAGATGTTCCAAGTTGGGAAGAATTGGAGAAGATAGCGGAAAGGATTAGGGAAGAGGGATAAAAGATTTTAGAAATTAGAGTTGCGACTAACTGATTTCGATTATTTTCTCCCAAAAGAACTTATTGCTCAAAAACCACGGGAGAAGAGAGATACTTCCCGGCTTTTAATCGTTGACCGGCAAAAAAGAGACTTTTTCGAAACGGTTTTTTCTCAAATCGTCCACTACTTAAAACCAGGGGACGTCTTAATTCTTAATGATACCCGAGTAATCCGGGCTCGGATTTATGTTGCTTTACCAAATGGGAAGAAGGGGGAAATTTTACTCCTCCGAAAGATCGGGGATGACCGGTGGGAAATCCTTTGCCGGCCGGCAAAGAAGTTTAAGCCCGGGAGTGAAGTTCGAGTTGGAGATTTCCCCGTTAAGATTGAAGAAAGGAAGCCGACTGGGGTGAGGATTGCCCGATTTTTTCATCCAGTTGAGGAATTGATTAACACATTTGGAGAAATTGCCTTACCTCCCTACATTAAAGAGAAGTTGGGAAATCCAGAGGAGTATCAAACAATCTTTGCGAGAAGAGATGGCGGGATTGCTTCGCCAACTGCTGGTTTACACTTTACAACCGAACTGATTGAGGAGATAAAGGGAAAGGGGGTAGAGGTAGGGTTTATCACCCTCCATCCCAGTCTGGGAACATTTCGTCCGATCAAAGAGGAAATTGTTGAAAAACACAAGATGTATCCGGAGGATTTTAGCATCGGGAAAGAGACCGCCGAAATAATTAATCGTGCTAAGGAAGAGAAAAGAAGAGTGATTGCCTGTGGCACGACTTGTGTCCGCGCATTAGAAAGTGTAGCGGAAGATGGGAAGGTCCGAGCCTATTCGGGAGCAACCGAACTTTTTATCTACCCGGGTTATCGCTTTCAAATCGTGGATGCTTTGATTACGAATTTTCATCTTCCCAAATCGTCACTTCTCCTTTTAATCTGTGCCTTTGCTGATAAAGACCTAATCTTTGCCGCTTATCAATACGCGATTGAGAAGCGCTTCCTTTTCTATAGTTTTGGGGACGCAATGTTTATCGTTTAGAAGGCCAACTAATCAATTTCTCCATCCGACCTCTTGAATTTCAATTTTTTTTCTCTATAATGAGTCTATGGAGAACAATCTTCGGGATGAAAGTAAATGGTGGAAGAGAGTTAATCTTAATCCGTTTATTATCTTCTTTCTCTTTCTCTTTGCTTATGCTCTGGAGTATCAGGAATCTTCTTTGGGTTTAATTCCCCCAACATTAGAAGGTGGTCGAACCGAGATTGAGATGGTTGATGTGAATAACGATGGGAATTTAGATTTAGTTTCCATTGGCGACCACGGTTCTCCTTATGTGAATACCGACCAACATGGAATTATGGTCTGGTTTGGGGATGGTCGAGGGAACTGGAGTGTTTATATGAATGGCGATTTTGGTTACGGCGGGATTGCCATCGGCGATGTGAATAACGACGGTTATTTGGATTGCGGATACGGGATGCATCACAATTATTCGGGAAATGATTTTGGCGACCAGGTAATGGAAGTGGCATTAGGCGATGGCACGGGGAGGAACTGGATACCCTGGGATGACAGTTTGGGGATGCACGGTCAGGATTGGGGGATGTTCGGAACGGATTTTGGAGATATTGATAATGATGGTTACTTAGATGTTGGTGCGGTCTCATTTGGAGCGGATGATGGAATTCATATCTATCGGAATTTAGGAAATGGAAGCTGGCGGCGAACCTTCGGTTTTATTGGTGGCAACTCTTCTGATGAGTTTGTCTTTGGTGATATCAATAACGATGGGAATATTGATTTTGCGGTTACTCATCAATACGGAACTGTTTATTTCGGTGATGGAATGGGCAACTTCAATTTAGGTCATCGGAATCTGCCCTCTCCAGGTAATTTGGGTTATCGGAGTGTTTCCTTAGGGGATGTGGATAATGATGGCGGTAAGGAGTTGGGGTTTATCAATCCCCAAAACGGGGTGATGGTCTGGAAATTTGATCCTTCGGGTGATACCTGGATAAACCTCTCGGGAAATCTACCACCAACCGGTCGGTTTAATCGAATTGAACTCTTTGATATGGATGTTGACGGATTTTGTGATGTTGTTGCTCAAGGCAATTGCACATTGAAAATTTGGTTAGGCAATGGTCAAGGTGTCTGGCGTGAGACATTACAGATTATTACTCCGCCTTCGGGTTACGGGCAAGCGTTGAGGGTAGGAGGTGATTGTGACCATAATGGGTATCCGGATATCGGGATGGTTTTGAACGAAGGAACCTGGCCAAATGACCGAAATCGTTTCCGCTTCTTTAAGGAGGCATCTCAACCTCAGGGGTTGAATATCAAGCCGATTTTTCCAAAAGGCGGGGAGAAATTTTATTCCGGTTCAGCGAACTTTATTCGATGGATTAGTGCGGTTCCCGGTTATCGGTCTTCTTCAGCGAAGATTGAGTTTTCTTCCACCGGTCGTAATGGACCCTGGCAGACGATTTTTGAAAACATTCCTAACAATGGCTTTAAGCAGTGGCAAATCCCTAATACTCCTTCAGAAAGTTGTTATCTCCGGTTTTGGGTTTTTACCTCCCAAGAGACCACATCAATTATCACCCCAAGACCGTTTACCATCCTTGGTTCCGTTGCCCATCAGGAGTTTCCACCATCAGAAGTATTAAGGGAAGAGACTCATTCAGTGATTTTTCTCCATCGGAGGGGTAATCTTCGGATTCCCCTTCCCAAACCTTCTTCGGGGGATGGGCGAGTAGCAATTTACCGAATAGATGGTCGAATGGTCTATTCCCAAAAGAAGAGGGTGAATGGTAAAGAAGTTGTCATTGGAGATTTTTTTGCTGGAGAAGGGCTTTACTTCTTTTCCCTTCTTCTCCCCGCGGATGGATTGAATCAAGGCTATATTAACAAAAAAGGGAAAATTGTTATCTTAGGTAAATAATCTTTATGTCTTTTTTTATCTTTCTCTTCTTTTTTCTCCCTGATTCCGGAGCAGGGTTAAAGTTTCAGTCCTTTCCTATCTCTTCTCAGGATTCCCTTTGGCGGGAGAGGGGTTCGATTGAAGATAAATGGTTGGCGGAGGATAAATTCTGGCATTTCAGTGTGAGTCTTGCTTTAGTTGGTTCTTCTTATCATCTTTTCAAATGCCGCTTGAAAGAGAAAGAAACTTCTTCTACTTTTTTTTCTCTCATCGGGACATTTTCCTTAGGGGTCGTTAAAGAGTTATGGGATAAGAAAAAGCCCAACGGTCATTTCAGTTATCGGGATTTAATTTATAACCTATTGGGAATTGGGGTGGGATATTTTCTCTTTATTGATGATTGAGGAAGGGGAACTTGTTCTTCTTTACAATTCGGAAAATACTCAATATTTAATATCTTTACCAAAAGAAGGGCAATTCTCCACCCATAAGGGGATTATCTCTCTTTCGGAAATAAGGGAGAAGAATTTTGGCGATAAGGTCTTATCTCATACCCAGTATCCCTTTTACATTTTGCGGCCAACATTGAACGACTTAGTAATGAAGACGAAGAGGAGGACAACGATTATTTATCCGAAGGATGCGGGATATCTCCTTCTCAATTCCGCCGTTTTTCCCGGAGCAAAGGTCTTAGAAGTGGGGACTGGTTCTGGTGCCTTCACTATTGTTTTAGCCAATTTTGTGCGACCAAACGGGAAGGTCTATTCCTACGAGATGAGAGAGGAGTTTTTAGAATTGGCAAGAGAGAATCTCATGCGAGCACACCTTTTAAATTATGTTGAACTGATAAAAAGAGATGTGGCAAGAGAGGGTTTCTCGGAAGGCGAGGCAGATTGCGTTTTTGTTGACGTGGCGGAACCGTGGGAGTTGGTAAAGTGGTCTCAGTTAGCTCTGAAAGGTGGCGGCACATTTGCCTCCATTTCGCCCAACATCGAACAGGTGCAAAAGACCTGCCGAACTTTGGAATTGACTGGTTTCGTTCGGATAAAAGTGTTTGAGATGCAGAAGCGCGAGATTATGGTGCGTCTTACTGGAACTCGGCCGAAAGAGAGAGGAATTACTCATACCGGCTATTTGGTATTTGCCCAGAAGGTGAATCGGGAAGAATGAGGTTTTCTCTCCTTCTCCTTTCTTTCCTTCTTTTTTGCGCTCGGACACCAGAAAGAAAGATTCCCCTAAGGGTTGTTTCTTTAGTTCCCAGTATTACGGAGATAATCTATGCTTTGGGGAAGGGAGGGTGTTTAGTTGGCAATACGGTTTACTGCGATTACCCCGAAGAGGCAAAGAAGGTCTATAAGGTTGGTGATTTCGCTAACCCATCCTTAGAGAAGATTTATGCCTTGAAACCAGATATTGTCTTTTTGACCTTACCGACACAAAAAATAATTCAAGAGAAACTCGTAACCCTCGGGATTAAGACTTTCGTTTCCTCTCCGAAAGATTTCCCTTCTTTACTATCCGAAATAAGAGAGATTTCGCGGATTTTAGGGGAACCGAAACGAGGCGAATCCTTAACGTTGGAGATGGCGGAAAAGATAAAAGAATTTGCTTTTCCACCGAAGAGGATTTATGTTGAGATTTCTCCCCAACCATTGGTGACCATTGGGAATAACTCCTTCCTTTCCGACGTCTTGGAAAGATGCGGGTTAAAAAATATCTTCTCCGATTTGCCCGAGGAATACCCAATTGTGAAGATAGAAGAGATAATTAAAAAAGATCCGGAGATAATTCTTATCCTTCATCCTTTGGCAAAAAGGGAAGATGTGAAGAAGAGAATTGGTTTTGAAAAGATGAAGGCGGTAAAAGAAGGGAAGATTATTACTGATATTAATCCGGACCTCTTGCTTCGTCCCGGTCCCAGAATAATTTTGGGTTTGGAAAAACTCTTAAATGAAATATAGCATATTCCTCATCTTAATTGTTGTTGTTTTTCTCTCTCTAATTATTGGCTCCGGGGGAATGGATAAGGAGATAATATGCCGGATTCGCTTCCCGCGGGTTTTATTGGGTATTTTTGCCGGTGGCATCCTTTCTTTGGTTGGTGGGGTTTTGCAGGGTTTACTCCAAAATCCGCTTTGTGACCCTTACATCTTAGGGATTGCTTCGGGCGCGGCTTTTGGAGTTGCTTTTGCCTTTCTCCTCGGGAGATTTTCTTATTTTCTTCTTCCAGTTTTTGCCTTCCTTTTTTCCCTCGGCGCTATGCTTTTGGTTTATCTCATTGCGCAAATCTCCGGGAGGATTCAGAAGTTATCTTTAATTCTGGCGGGCGTTTTGGTTAGTTTTTTATTCTCTTCCCTCTCAATTTTAATAATGGTGTTAAGTAAAAAATCCCTCTCCGCTATTATCTACTTAGTGATGGGCAATCTCTCGGTTGTTTTTACTCCTTTCACCCTAAGGATATTTTTATTCGTTTTCCTCTTCAGTCTTTTTCTTTCCCTTTTTCTCCTTTCTTATGCCCGGGAGTTGGATATCATTTCCACCGGTGAAGAAGCGGCAAAAAGTCTGGGGATTGAAACGGAAAAACTGACAAAGATAATATTCTTTCTCTCTTCTCTTTTGGTCGCTTTGGTTGTTTCTTACTGTGGGAGTGTCAGTTTTGTTGGATTGGTTGTTCCTCATCTTGCCCGTTCACTCTTTGGTTTTAATCATCGGTCACTCCTTCCTGCTTCTTTCCTTTTGGGTGGTTGCCTTCTCTTAGGAGCCGACCTTTTAGCGCGAACAGTTTCTCCGGTAGAACTTCCCCTTTCTGTTGTCACCGCTCTATTTGGCGTTCCGTTCTTTTTATATCTTCTTCGTCGAGTATGACCGCCCTTTTGCTTAAAGAGATAACCTTTGCTTATTCTGGTAATTCGGGGAGAAATGTATTTCAAAAATTTTCCTTAGAAATCCCCGAAGGGGATATTTTAGCAATTATTGGTCCCAATGGTTCAGGGAAGACCACCCTTTTGAAATTGGCAGGCAGTCTATTAAAACCTTTGTCTGGTGAGATAAGGGTATTTGGTCAAGACCTATTTCATTTGAAAAGAAAGGAACGGGCAAGGATTATCGGCTATATGCCGCAGGAGAGTCATTTTTTATGGAACTTTAAGGTGCAGGAGATAGTCCTTATGGGACGTTATCCGTATCAGAAACGGTTTGGGGGAGGAAGTAAAGAAGATTTTATTATTGCCAATCAGGCGATGGCGATGACCAATACTATCCAATTTAAGGAGCGGGGCATTCAAGAACTCTCCAGTGGTGAAAGGCAGAGGGTAGTTTTAGCTCGTTTATTAGCCCAGAAACCAAAGATTTTGCTCTTAGATGAAGTTACGTCTCATCTGGACATCGGGCAAGCGATTGAGATTTTAAAGATTCTTTTGGATTTGAATAAAAAGGAAGGGATTACCTGTCTTATGAATGTTCACGATGTAAATCTGGCCGCTTTGGTGGCAAAAAGAGTTTTGGTTTTGGTTAATGGGCGGATTGTGGCTTTAGATGTGCCGGCAAAGGTAATTGCCCCCGAATTACTGAAAGAGGTCTACGGTTGTCCGGTAATTGTTAAAACCCACCCCGAGTTAAATATTCCTTGGGTATTTCTCAATTTATCTTAGATGGGGCCTCAAATCAATAAATCTTTTAGCGCAAAAAGATAAATTTCTTTCGGATAGTTTCTCTTTCGGTTTCCAATTCTAAGAGGTAAGCACCAGAATTCACTCGGTTTGATTCCTCATCGGTTCCATTCCAGAGAAGAGCCACCGAAGACAAATTGGGTGATAAATTGGATAAGCATCATAGCGAGGAACCGGTAGTGTGCCCGATGGAGTTAACTTCTCCCATCTTTCACTGCCAGCCCTTAAATCTAACGCTCAAACATGGTGAGGGGAAGTCCGGCATATCTTCCAGATTGTCTAAGAGCATTTCCCAAACATCGTTACCACCGAAAAGAATGATTTTCTGATTGAGACTGCCAATAATCATCGTTGAGGAGCGAGGAGCGGAAGGATATATATTTTCCCATTCTAAACAAGAAGAGATAAATGAAAGTATCAACAACTTCAAAGTGATATTGACCCTCTAAAGAGATTTTCTACCTTGACCTTAATGGATTCTTCCTTAAAATCAAAAGTAAGTTTATGCGTGTATGCAATATCTTTCCACAGTTTCGGAGTTTAGCCGGTGGGGAAAGACTTGGAATAAAAATTACCAACCTCCTATCAGCAAGGGGGTATAAGGTTATACTGCTAACTTTAAGTATGAATCCTGAGTGCGAGAAGGAGCTGACAAAAGGTGTAGAGGTTATTAAATTTGCTCCCTTTCTTGACCGGGTGAGAAATCATTATTGGAAGGTTTTTTTAGAACATCTCTTTGTCTACTGGTTAGCCAAACTGATTCCAGAAGATTCCGATGTTTGTCTCTTTCATAAATCTTCCAGTCTTCCGGCTCTTTTTTATTTTAAGCGGTTTCGGAAAGCAAAAGTGCCTTCATTTTATTTTTGTTACGAACCACCCCGTTTTCTTTATGACTTGAAAGAAGAGACACTTATCCGATTGGGGATTTGGGGAAGATTTATCCAACCTTTTTATCCTCTCCTCCGATATTTAGATAAGAAATTCGCCCAAGACTCAGATTTGATCCTTGCTTTCAGCGAATTTATGCGAAGGGAAATAGAGAGGATTTATTTAAGACCGGTAAAGATGATTGGTCCATTAGGAGTAGATTTAAAAGGAGCAAAAGAAGAGAGCAAAGGAGGGGAGAAGATTTTACTCACCGTGAATCGCCTTCACCCCCGGAAGCGAATTGATATTTTAATCTCTGCTCTCCCTTCCATTATCGAAGAATACCCAAAAATCAAAGTTTTAATTGTGGGGAGCGGTCCAGAGGAGATGAATCTCAAAAGACTGGTTCAAGAGTTAGGCTTGACGGAAAAGGTCAATTTTTTGGGTTATGTTGCAGATGAGGATTTGCCCAATTTCTATTTCTTGGCTGACATTTATATTCACTTAGCAAAAAATGAACCTTTTGGTTTAAGTGTTTTAGAAGCATTAGCCTTTGGCATTCCGGTGATAAGTGTGAAAGAGGGTGGACCAGGAGAATTAATTAAAGAAGGGGAGACTGGACTCTTTTGTGAACCGAATGAAAAGGATTTAGCAAAAAAGACAATTTATCTTTTAAGGGAAGAGGGAGAAAGATTGAAGATGGGAAAGAAGGCTTCCTCTCTGGTGAGAGAAAAATTTCGGTGGGAAGACTTTATTGATCGTCTTTCTTCCCTTTTCCCGGATAAAGAATGATGTTTAGGGTTTCTCTTTTTTTGAGAAGGCTCGTCACTTTTGCCATTATTTTCTTAATCTTCTACTTTTTAATTCGCTCCATTATTGCCAACTGGCAGAAAATTGATTTTTCCCAAATCCGTTTTTCATTCTCAGTTTTAGGGGTTTCGCTCTTTTTTTTAATTGCCAGTTCTTTTTTGGGGAATTTTGCCTGGTGTTCAAATCTAAGATATTTAGGAGCCAGGATCGACTATTTTCAAGGTTTGCGAATTATTGGAATTTCCCAAATGGGGAAGTATATCCCGGGCAAGGTCTGGTCAGTTGGCGGAAGGATTATTTTGGCAAAACGTTACAATATCCCAGAAGTGATTACCTCCACCGCAATTTTGATTGAAACAATTAGTGTTTCTCTTTCCGCCCTCGTCTTATTTCTTGTCTCTCTCTCTTTCTTTGGCAAATCCCTTCCCCAAAGATTTTACCTCTCTTTTATCTTCATTCCCCTGAGCCTCTTTTTCCTTCATCCGAAGATATTGAAGAAATTTCTCATTCTGGGCGGGAAGATACTGAAAAGGGAGATGAAGGTTCCGGAGATGAAAATAGGTTCTCTCCTTTTAATTTATTTAATTTATTTCGTCTCCTGGCTTGTCCATACTATGGGCTTTTTCTTCTTGGTTCGTTCCATCTATCCGGTGGCTTTCACAAATCTCTTTGGCGTTATGGGTAGTTTTTCCTTTGCTTGGGTTTCCAGTGCCTTTGTTATTTTTCTCCCCGCTGGTTTTGGGGTGAGGGAGGGGGTTCTGGCTTTCCTCTTGAGGTTTTTCCTTCCCTTACCAATTGCGGCCTTGATGTCTTTTCTGGGACGTCTGTGGACAACCTTAGGGGAATTGGTTATACTATTGCTCGCACTGTTATTAAGGAGCGATTATGAAAAAAGAGAAGAAGGGAGAAGTTAAAAAGGGAGAGGAGAAAAAAAAGGTTTGGTGGAAGAAGCCGATTCTTCTAACTATCTTTTTATTTCTTCTGCTTTCCGTCATTTATCTTTTTGAGTATCTTTCCCCCAATCGGATGTTAGCCGGAACGGATTGGTTGCTGGGTAGTTATCCTTCCTGGCGATTTATGGTGGAAGTGATCAATAAGACCGGGAATATTGCCTTCTGGCATCCCCACATCTTTGGTGGTGTGCCAACCGTTGCCGCATTCTTTGGGGATCTCTTTTCTCCAGCAACCATCTTTCGTCTCTTCATCTCTCCGCATCTGGTTTTTGTTTACCTCTTTGTCGTCTTCATCTTTCTGGCGGGATTAGGAACTTACCTCTATTTGCGGGAGATAAAGATTGACTACCTTCCCAGTATTCTTGGTGGAATTCTTTATATGTTTGCGGGCAGTTTAGTAACAACCACTTATGCCGGTCACGCTGGACGTTTGGGCTCGGCAGCTGCCTTCCCCTGGATTCTCTTTTTTCTGCACCGCGGCTTAAAAGAGAAGAGGCTTTTCTGGTTTATACTGATGGGTTCGGTCTTTGCCTTCTGTTTTTTAGCCTGTCACTTTCAATTAATCTATTATGGAATTCTCGCCTCAGGTGTTTATTTTCTCCTCTCTCTTATTGCCGAAAGAAGAGAAAATGGGTTGAAGGGGACATTAAAATTGGTCTTCTTTTATCTCCTGGGGATTTTAATTATGGGTTTTCTTATTGCTATCCAATATCTCCCGGTTTATTTTAATCTTCCTTTTGCTGCTCGGGGGCAAGAGAAAGGCTTTGCCTTTGCTACTTCTTGGGCATTACCACCCTTAGAAATCTTTGACCTTCTGGTGCCTAATTTCTCCGGGATTTTAGACTCGTATTGGGGGGAGAATTATTTTAAGTTGCACAGCGAATATTTGGGGATTTTGCCGATTTTGGGTGCCGGCATTGCTCTTCTCTTTTGTTTTCGGAAACGTTATGTCCGCTACTTCACATTTTTGGGCTTAATCGCTCTCCTCTTTTCTCTGGGTGCTCGCGCCCCACTTTTCCGAATCTTCTACTATCTACCCGGAATCAGTAAGTTCCGCGCCCCATCTCAGGCGTTCTATCTGGTTGCCTTTAGTCTGGTCGTTCTTACCGGATTTGGGATTGAGGAGGTGGCGAAGATTTATGGCGAGAAAGGAAGATTGCGTCGCCTCCGGAATTACTTGCTCTATTTTTTACTTATCACCTTTTCCCTCTTCCTCTTCACCCTCTTTTTTAAGGACCCTCTTTTAAATATCTTGAAAGGCTATGTTGAAAGGATGAGTCCGGGGCAGGAGGAAAAGGTGAGAAATCTCTTTGCTAATTACCCTTCCTTTCAGGGGAGATTCTTTTTGAATATTATCCTTTTGGCTATCTATTCTCTCCTCTTTTATTTTTTAGGGAAAGGAAAGGGAAAGTCGCTTCTCTCTTTTGGGATAATCTTTGGGTTTTTAGCGATTTTTGATTCCTGGTCAATCAGCAAGAGATTTATGAAGGCGACGTTGCCACCGGAGGAGTATTATGCTCCGGATGAGGTGGTAAACTTTTTAATTTCGGACAAGGAGATTTATCGGGTCTATCCCCTACATTACGAACGTGCCAACGATGGGATATTGATGTATTATAATATCCATTCGGTTGGTGGTTATCATCCGAACCCATTGCAGAGTTATCAGGAGTTCATCGGTTCGGAAAAGACGGTGATGTTTCAACCGACTAATCTCTTCTTCCAGCATTTTTTAGACCTTTTGAATGTGAAGTATATAATTACTGTTCCTCTGCCGGAGGATATTTCTCGTTATGACCCAAATACGCAGATTTATATCAAAACCTTAAAGGATTTCTTCTCTTCGCCTAACTACGAGTTAGCCTTTCAAGGGAAGAGGTACCTGATCTATCGGAATAAGAGTTTTCTCCCCCGAGCATTTCTCGTCTTTAATTACGAGGCGGTTTCCAGTAAAGAAGAGATTTTGGCGAAATTGAAAGGTGATTTTTCGCCCGGGGAGAAGGTCCTGCTTTATGAGGCGGTTCCTTCTTTTCAGACAATGGGAAAGGATTCCCTTGCGACTTGCGAAATCTTAGATTATCAACCAAATCGGATTTTGATTTCGGTGAAAACTGAACGACCGGGCTTTCTGGTTCTCTCGGAAAACTACCATCCCGATTGGAAGGCAAAGGTTGGAGGGGAAGAGAAGAAGATCTATCGGGCATATCATACCTTTCGGGCAGTAGAGATCCCCAAAGGAGAATATGAGGTCCTCTTTTACTACGATTCAAAATCTTATAAGATTGGCTCCCTCCTCACCATTATTGGGACAATCTTCGTTCTTACCGCAATTGGTTTCTGGATTAAGGGGATAAGGTTTTGACGAGAAGAGAAATTCTTTCCCTGGCGGAAAAGATTGGGGCAAAAAAGATTTGTGAAACTCACACCTCCTGGGTGCTTTTGACCGGTCGGTTTGCCTATAAGATTAAAAAACCAGTAAACTTCGGGTTTTTGGATTATACGAGCCAAAAGAAGCGAAGAAGATTTTGCCTTGAAGAGTTGAGGCTAAACCGCCGGTTATCTCCTGAGATTTACCTTGATGTCTTAGGTATTACCCAAGACCAAAGATTTGTTCCGAAGGATTCTCCCCAGGCGATTGACTATGCGGTGAAGATGAAGGAATTACCTCAGGAATCTTTGATGAGTTCGATCTTAAAAAAGGGAAAGGTTTTACCCTCTTCGGTTAAAGAGATTGCCAGAATTATTGCCGATTTTCATAATCGTGTGCGCCAGACCAAACGAACCGAAAGATACGGCAGTCTAAAAATCGTGCGGTTCAATTGGGAGGAAAATTTCTCTCAAACCAAGGACTTTATCGGCAAGACGATTTCCCTCTCGCGCTACCAGATGATAAAAGAGAATATCAATCGTTTTCTGTCGGAAAAGAAAGACCTTTTCGAGCAAAGGATTAGAGAGAAGAGAATTAAATTTTGTCACGGCGACCTCCATTCCGGAAATATCTTTCTTACTGACGACAAACCCGATGGGAAGGCACGAAAGGTTTATATCTTTGATTGCATTGAGTTCAATCCCCGGTTTGCCTGTTCTGATACTGCTTCGGAGGTTGCCTTCTTTCTGATGGATTTAGAATTTCACAATCGGACCGATTTGGCGGATTACTTTTTGGATACCTATCTCCAATTAACTAAGGATTTTACCCTTCTATCACTCCTTACCTTTTATAAATGCTATCGTGCCTATGTTCGGGGAAAGGTGAGCAGTTTTAAGATGGTCGAAGAGGGAATAGAGGAAAAAGAGAAGGCAGATGCCTTTAAGTTGGCTCGGAGGTATTTCCTCCGAAGTGAAAGATACGCTCGTTCTTTATTTGGTGCGAAGAAGGTCTTTATCTTTTTTGGACCACCGGGAAGCGGAAAGACATTTCTGGCGGAGAGGTTTCGGAAAAGGAAAGAGGGGATTCTTTTAGCAACCGATGTATTAAGAAAGGATTTACTCTCGATTCCGGTAGAAAAGCACTTGCCCGCGGAATTTGGAAAGGGTATCTACCGAAAAGAGATAACCCGGAGAACCTATTTGACGATGATAAAACGGGCGCAAGTATATTATGCCCAGAAAGTAAATGTCCTGCTTGATGGGACATTTGCCAATCCCGATTATCGCCGGTTAGTAAAAAGGGCGCTCGGTTCGAATAATCTCATCTGGATTTTTTGTTGGGCACCAAAAAGGATGATATTAGAAAGGTTAAAAAGAGAGAGGAAATATTCTGATGCCCATCCTGAGATTTATCTCCGAATGGCGAAGAGATTCCAAAGCCTAAAAGATTTAGGGAAGGTTATCCGATTGAATACCAGATTAAAACCAGAAGATAACTTGAGAAGGCTTGAATTGGAATCAAAAGGTGAAAGATAAGGTTTACTATTTCGTCTCGGACATCCATTTGGGAAGAAAGGGAAATAAGAGCAACGAGGAGAAGATTTTCTCTTTTCTGGAGTTTGCCCGGAGGAATGCGGCGGGAATTTTTCTCCTTGGCGACCTCTTTGACTTCTGGTGGGAATATAAAACCTGTATTCCGAAAGAGAACCTCCGGTTTTTCTTCTGGATTGAGAGTTTGATAAAAGAAGGGGTTAAGGTCTATTGTCTTCCGGGGAATCACGACTGGACATTGGGGAAATTTCTCTCTCGTCTTGGGGCGATTGTCTCACCGGAGATGGAAATACTCCTTGAGGGGAAGCCGGTCTTTTTAACTCACGGCGACTTCTTAGATGATTCCTTTTTGACTTCCCTTTCTCGTTTTGCCTATCGCTCTTCCATTGTTCGTTTCCTCTTCTCCCTTCTTCATCCCAACCTTGGCTTACCGCTGGCAAAGGACTTCATCTCATTTCCGGGAGGCTCGGCTTGGCAGGCACACTTGGAAAGGATTTTTAAGGAATTTGCCCAGAGAAAGATAGAAGAAGGCTTTTTCCTCTGTTGCCTCGGTCATATCCATTCCCCATCCTTAGAGAAGATGGGAAACGGTTATTATCTAAATACCGGGGATTGGCTTTCTAACTTTACCTACGGATTCTTAAAAGGAGAGGAGGTTGGTCTGGCGCGCTGGGAATAATTCTAATGGGATAAGAGAAAGAACCGAGCGAAAATAGTAAAGATTAGGGCAAATGAGAAGCCAATCGCTAAGATTAAAGGCCAGGGATGAAGGATGCCAGCCGAGGTATCAATTCTTTTATACCGGGAGAGGATTGACCTCTTTTGACTGCGGATGATGCCCAAGACCGCACCAGAAAGGGAGAGGAGGAAAATAAACCAGGAAAGACCTGAATAACCCGGAATCCTTATCCTTTCTCGGCGGAAAGAGGGGAGAAGAAAGAGAGTGAAAAGAAAGAAGATAAGGATTGAAAGAAAAAAGATAGCGCCCAGGGTAAAATGTCTTTTCCTCGGGAAGGTCCACATTCCCGCTCGGGTCATCCCCAAATAGGTATTATAAATCCCGATGCCAATAGCAATTATTAGAAAAATGAGTTGAATAATTAAATAATTCCCCATTTACTTATATTAATAAAAAAGAGGATGATGTCAAGCATTTTTTGCAGGCGTTAACCGAGATATTATTAGAAACACTTAAAGATTGATGATTTCCCAAAAGTTAAAGACTTTCTCTTTTATGGGACGGTTTGGAAGACCTTAAAGCGAAATGGTTTGGAAAAACCGAAGAAGAAATTAACCATGGTGATTCTCTGGCTTCGCTCCTTTGGGATAAAGAGAAAAATTGATACAGGACGGATGCGGAACTTTATTGGAGAAGAAAGATTATAATGTTAAGGAGGGAAAGGAGTTGACGAGAGGTTTTTTGATTATATACTTAAATTATGAGGAGAAAAAAATATCTTTGCTGGAAAATCGGGATTTTATTTTTTTTGCTTTCCTTTAATCTTTTTGCCCGCAGTCTTTCTCTGGAATTTTCCAGTCCAATCTTAGAGAAGAGGGGCGAGTTTGACAGGATTTTACTTCCGGATTGCGAATTGACGGGTGAGGTTGGGAGACCGGAGTTGCCGGTATTTGGGAAGACCTTTCTTCTTCCCCGAGGAGCGAAGGTTTCGCAAGTAAGATTAAAGGGTTTTGAATTGGAGACCTTGCCCAGCAGTTTTACCATCTTCCCGACCCAACCCCAATATCCACTTTCCTTAATCCCAAGAGAGAAGTATTTTGCCTTTGACACCTCGGTTTACCAATCAGAGGATTTGTATCCCGGGAAGGTCTTTGAACTGGTTGGTATTGGAAAAGGGAAAGAGGGAGAGATAGCAGAATTTTTAATCTATCCGATTCAGTATCAACCGAAGTCAGGAAAGGTTCTTTTTTATAAGAGGATTGATTTGGAAATTGGAGTGGAGAATGGGGAGAACAAAGAGCGAAAAGAGGAATACGGGAATATGGAGTATCTGATTATCACCTCCCCACCGCTTGATACTGTTTTTGCTCGTCTGGCGGACTGGAAGACGAAGAAGGGGGTTCCGAGTAAGATAAGGACTGTTTCCTGGATTGAGGCGAATTATCCGGGGAGAGACCGAGCCGAGAAGATTCGGAATTATTTGAAGACCTTACCCGATTCCGGAACAAAGTGGGTGCTTTTGGGTGGGGATACCGACATCATTCCCTGCCGTTATGCCTACGCTATGACCTGTAGTGCTAATATTCACCCCCGAGAGGATTTTCTTCCCTCTGACCTTTATTATTCCGACCTGGATGGCAACTGGAATTTTGATGGGGACACGATTTTTGGGGAGGTTGAAGATTCTATTGATTTGTATCCCGATTTGTTTGTCGGGAGGGCACCCGTGCGAACTGTTTCCGAAGCCCAGGGGTTCGTTAATAAGGTCTTGACCTACGAGAAGAATCCGCCCGCGGATTATCTCACGAATGTTCTTTTCTTTGCCGAGGTTTTATGGTCAAGTCCTTATACCGACGGTGGTGTCCATAAGGATAAGATGGAGCGAGAGTCTTTTTCTTCGGATTTTAATATCACCAAACTGTATCAGAGATTGGGGAATTTGAGTCGTTCTTCGGTTATGAGCGCAATCCGGAATGGTCAGAACCTTTTGAATCATGATGGTCACGGCTGGATTGATGTGATGTCAACCGGGGGGACAACCCTTAGAAATGCGGATATGGATACGATAACTAACTTAAACTGCTACGGAGTATTATATTCTATTGGATGCTGGACAACCGCCTATGACTACGATTGCATTGCCGAGCATTATGTGAAAAATTCCCGAGGTGGAGGGATTGGTTTTATCGGCAATTCCAGTTATGGTTGGGGTTCACCCGGCAATCCGGGCTTTGGTTATTCGGATAAGTTTGATAACCGATTCTTTTCTGAGTTATTGAAAAATGGTCGCCGTTTAGGGGAGGCATTGGCTTATGCTAAAATCCATTATATCCCATTTTCCCGCCAGAAGAATGTTTACCGATGGCATCAATACCAGGTAAATCTTCTGGGCGACCCGGAGATTTCGGTCTGGACAAAAAGACCTTGCTCTTTAACCGTTTATTCGCCCCCTTCAATCCCGAGAGGAGGCGGAAGGATTCTTTTCCAGGTATCTTATGACGGACGGCCAGTAGAAAATGCTCTCGTCTGTTTACAGAAAGGGGATGAGTCTTATGACCGTGGTTTGACCGATGAGAAGGGGGAGGTCTTTTTATTGGCTACACCCCAAACCTCAGGGGATTTTTCTTTAACCGTCACCGCGCCGAACTTTTATCCCAGAGAAAGAAACATACCGGTCGTTGCCGGCGGTTATATCAATTTCCTGGGATTTTTGCTTAATGACTCTTTGGGAAATAATGACCGGATTGTTAATCCAAACGAGACCGTCTTCGTCTCTCCAATCTTTAAGAATGCCGGAGATGGAATAGTTGAAAATATTAATCTTATTCTCTTCACTTCTGATTCTCTGGTGAGAATTGTTGATTCTCTCTCTCATATCGCTTCGCTTTCGCCCGGGGAATCGGTAGTTGTGAGGAATGCCTTTTGTCTGGTGACAGGGGAGATAGAGGATGGTCATTCGGTTTCTTTTGATTTAAGGGTGAGGTCAAATCAGGAATGGCATTATAAACCTTCTCTTCTGGTCGGAAGACCGAATCTGAAAATTTATTATGCGGAGGTGAAGGAGAGACCTTCTCGACCGGGGGAGGTGAAGAAGATAAATATTGCCCTTTCTAATTTGGGGTTTGGAATTGGGCACTCCATTTGGGCAAGGCTTATCTCCATTGATCCCTATTTTATGGTCCTTTCCCCAGAGAGTCTATTCTATGGTGAAATCCAGCCGAAATCGGTGAAGAGGATTTCGGATACATTTCTTATTGCTATCTCTCCTTCCTGTCCTGGTTCCTATCAAGGTAATTTAGTGCTTTCTCTCTCCTCTGAAGATTATAATTTCTTTGATACCTTTCCCATCTTAATCGGTGAGACTGGCTTTTCCGATGATCTGGAAAGTGGTCCTTCGCTCTGGGAGACCGGGGGGACAGGAAATCTCTGGCATCTTTCAGTTCGGCGGGCCCACTCCGGCAATACTTCCTGGTATTGTGGCGATGAATGGACTGGAAGGTATAACAATAATATGGATTGTTATATCCAGACTATCCCTTTTATGGTTGAGGCGAATTCCCATCTCAAATTCTGGCGGTGGTTTAAGGTGCCAAATTATGGGGTTGATGGGATATATGTGATAATCCTTTCGGCGAATCGTGCCGAGACCCTTGATTTTATCGGCACGGGTGGTGCCTTAGGAGAAGGGAAGGTAATTGAGAGCGAATGGTGTTTGGAAGACTACGATTTATCTTTTTTGAGAATGGGCGAGACAATTCGGGTTCGGATTGCCTTTAAGAGTGATAACGATGGGCAAACAAGCGAAGGGTTTTACATTGATGATTTAACGGTTGGGGGTTTGCCCCCAGAGATACCAAGTTTCGTAAAGGAAAGAGTAAAACCATCCTTCTTGCCTTACCTTTTCCTCTTTCCCAATCCGACCAAGAGAGGTTTGTTTATTGAGGTTAAAAGTCAAGCGGATTTGGAAGGCGGGGCGATTCTTATTTCTGATGCCCAGGGGAGATTGGTGCGAAGGATTCCTCTCCTTGGAGAGGAGAGAATCTATTGGGACCGGAAGGATACGAACGGACGCCTTGTGCCATCGGGTCTTTACCTTCTCTTTCTTAATAAATCGTCGTCGGTGGTGAGAAAGGTTATTCTGCTTGATTAGGTTTTGTGCCTTTTTCCTTTTTCTTCCCATTCGTTTCTTCCCAAGAATTTTCCCTTCCGAGGGGTGCCCGCTATTTTCTTTATCCCAACTTAGAATTTCAGATGGTCGCCAATTTCCTTTCGCCTCAAGAGTTTTCTTATTTTGATGAAAGGATTGAAAGATTTGAGGAAGAGAGATTGGGGGAGTTTGTTTTCCTTTATACCCCATTCTTTGTTCCTTTTGAGCGGATTAGGGAGATTGCCCATCAGTTGGAAGGGAAGGGGAAAAGGGTCATTCTCTTTGGTCCTTTAATTTCTAAGAAACCAGAAATGGCGGGTGAATTTTCTCATATCCGGGGTTCACTTCTTAACATCTTTCCGGAGGTGAAGGAGGACTGTTTGGCGGGAAGATTGGGAGAGAGATATGATGCAGATTTTAATCCAATCTATCTGCCACCCCGTTGGGATTTAAGGATTCCGGGAATGGAGGCAAATTTCCATTTTATCAATTTTATTTTGGGTTGTCGCTGTCCGGAGGAGATGAGACCTTTCTGCTCGCAGGCAATCTATTACCGAGACAGGGTAAAAAAACGGGGGAAGGAAGAGATTCTTGGAGAGGTAGTAACTCTGCCCTATAAGAGGATATTCTTACTTGACGATGATATCTCCTCGGACCGGAATTATTACTATGATATATTCTCTTCTCTCTGGCAATTTCGGAAGGAGTGGGTGGTTAATGCCTCTAAGGCTTGCTTAAAGGAGATAGATTTCTTGCGATTTTTAGGAAAGGTGGGTGTGCGAATATTATATCTGAGGGAAGACTTCCTCACTTCGGAGGAGATATACTCTCTCAATCAAGAACTGGTGAAAGAGAAGCGGTGGGGAGTGAAAAGAATCCAATCGGAAAGGATCCTGGTGGGAATAAGGATTGCTCTCTTCTTAAAACCGGATGTTGACTACGAACCAATCTTTCGCCATCTGGTGGAAATTGATCCGGATTTCATCGAGATTCTTTTCTTTCAGGATTCCGAGATTTTCTATCCGGTCTATCATCCCTTGCTCACACCGAAGGAGCCTTTGTGGTTGAAAGCAAGTTTCTATAGTGTTCGGGCAATCGTTTCTCGTCTACTGAAAAGACCCCGGCGGGTTGGTTTATATACGACCCTCTTCTATTCTCTTCCCTTAAATCTCTCTTACCGACAAAACTTCCTGGAAGGGATACCTTATCCACCTTGATGAGAAAGCACCTTCTTCTCGTTCTCTTTATCTTTTCTCTCTTTCTCATCCTTTTGGTTTTCTTTCGGGTGATTGATGCTGATGAGTTGGCTTTTCTTACTGCTGCCCGCGAGACATTGAAGGGCAAGGTCTGTTATCGCGATTTCTTTCTTCCCCAGATGCCTTTCTCCTTTCTCTTCCTCATTCCTTTTGCTAATTGGGGAATTACCGGCTTCTTCCTCGGAAGGATATTAAATCTCGGCTTAGGGATAATCTTCGGTCTTTTGTTTTTTAAGTATCTCTTCCTTCGGATTGAGGGCAGTGATTTAGGTGAGCCCAAGGAGGAGATGATTAGGTCAGGCTTTATTTTTATTACTCTTTTCTATTTTGCCAATGGTCTCATCCTTGCCTGGGTGCCGGTGAATAAGCCCCATATCTTAGTGAACCTCTTTAATCTCCTCTCCCTTTTTTTTCTTTATCAGGAGAAGTATCTTCTCTCCGGTCTCTTTTTGGGTCTGGCAGGAGAGACGCGAGCGATATTTTTACTTTTCCTTCCTTTTTATCTCTATTATCTCTATCGCTTTCGCAATAAGAGAGGAATGGGGAGATTGCTCCTGGGTTTTCTTTTGAGTCAATCAATTGGTCTTTATTACTTTCTCTCCGCTCCTCAGAACTTTTTCCTTGACAACATCTATTATCATTTGGTTCGGGGTGAGATTAAAGATGGGATTTTATCGCGGCTTTTTTCCGATGAGATTCTTTTCGGGCGTTTCTTTACCTTAGTGAAGGTTTTTGTTCTTCCCCAGAATTTTCTCCTTTTTATTCTAACGGTTTTGGCATTTTATCATTACCGAAAAAATCCCCAGTTATATCACTTTGAATTCTTCGGCCTAATCTTAGGGATAACGACCTTTACCTTATATTATTTAATTGTTGCGCCAGCCCATTTCCAGTATTTCATTCAAGTCTTGCCCTTTCTCTTGATATTCAATCTTCCTTTCTTTCTTTCCCGCATTCCCAAGAAATGCGTCAAGTTTCCTTTTCTCCTCGTTACTCTCTTTTATCTTTTCGGTTCGGCTTTCACCATTTATAATTATGCCTCGGGACTTCACCCCTTTTACCAGAGATACCGGATTGGTCTGATTAAGAAGTTGGTTGATGAGATTGAGAGGAATTCTATTCCCGAAGAAGAGATACTGGTCTTTTATCCTAACCTTCCGGTTCTGGCTAAGATTTCCAATCTTTCGGATTACGAGACCTGTCCCGACTTTTCCTTTGCGGAACGTTTCCCCACCGAGAGGCGAAGAATACTTCATCTCTCTTCTCGGGAGGAGATTCGGGAGAAAATCCGACAGCGAATCCCCCGGTTGGTTGTGGGCATTCTTGGTGAAGAGGAGAAGAGGTTCTACCAATTAGAAGCGGTGGGGTATAAGAAGATAAAGGAGATTTTTGATTACGAGATATATAAAAGGGAAGAGGAATGAAGAGGCTGGATTTTCCCACAAAGGTGAGGAATTATGCCCTTCGGCTTTTGGCGCGGCGGAGTTGGGGAAAAGAGGAATTCCGCCAGAGACTGCTCTCTTACCTGCTCCGGAGGAAAAGGGAGGTAAAAAAGGAGGAAGAGGAGATGGTGGAAGAGATTTTAAGGGAGATGGAAGCGATGCGCCTTTTGGACGATAAGGAATTTACGAACCAATTTGTCCGAGATGCCCTTCACTTTCGGAAAAAAGGAATTGGCGCAATCCGAAAGGAGTTGAAAAGAAAAGGGGTTGCGGATGAGATTGTTGAAGAGGTATTAAAGGATAAGGAGGGAGAAGAAGAAAAATCGGCAATTGATTTACTTAATAAATATCAGAAGGTATACGAAAGAATGGCGGAGAGAAAGGGGATTCCTTCCGAAGCGCGAGCGGCTTTTATTAAGAATAAGTTGCGGGAGGTTTTGTTACGCCGGGGTTTCCAATTTTTAACGATTCGTCGCCTCCTTGATATTTGACATTTGCTAAACAAAGGTTAAGATTGAGAATGAAGGTTGGTATCGGTTTTGATGTTCATCCCTTAAAAGAAGGAAGAAGGCTAATTTTGGGTGGTTGCGAGATTCCTCATCCCAAGGGGCTTCTGGGGCATTCGGATGGTGACTGTCTCATTCATGCGCTGGTTGATGCTATCCTGGGGGCACTGGGAAAAGGAGACATCGGCTCATTTTTTCCGGATACCGACCCGCAGTATAAGGATATAAGTAGCCTTTACTTTTTAAGAGAAACGAAAAGGATTTTAGCCGAAGAAGGGTTTCGGATTGTTAATATTGATACTGTGGTCATCTCCGAGGAGGTGATGATTGAGCCTTATCGGGAGGCGATGCGAAGGAAGATCGCGGAGGTGCTTGCTTGTGCCCCGGAAATGGTTTCAATCAAAGGGAAAAGAGGCGAAGGGGTGATAGATAAAGAGGCGATTATCTCTTGGGCGGTTGTTCTTTTGGAGAGGATATGATACCGTTAAAGGATGATGTGCCGAGAGAAAGGGTTCGCTTCCCATTCTTTCTTCTTATTCTCCTTTTTACCAATATCCTGGTCTTCATTTATGAAATCTCCCTTTCTCCTTATCACCTCAATCGGTTGATTAGGAATTACGGGGCAATCCCTTTCCTTATCACCCGGGGGGAAAATCTCCATACCCTTTTCAGTGCGATGTTTCTCCACGGTGGTTTTGACCACATCTTAGGCAATATGTTATACCTCTGGATATTTGGAGACAACGTTGAGGATGTCTTTGGTCACTTCTGGTTTATTGTGATGTATTTTCTGGCTGGACTTTGTGGCGGTCTTCTCCATATCCTTTTAGCGCAAGATTCTTCGGTGCCGATGATTGGGGCATCGGGCGCTATCTCCGGGGTTTTGGGTGCCTATTTAGTTCTCTTTCCCGATGCCCGGATTTTAGCCTTGGTTCCTTTTGGCTTCTTTTTGCGGCTTCTCTATTTACCCGCCTATCTCTTTTTGGGTTTCTGGATTTTGCTCCAGTTTATTTATGGTTTCGCCTCTTTGCCCGGGGTAAGTGGTGGTGGGATTGCCTTCTTTGCTCATATTGGTGGTTTTCTGATGGGGGTTTTATGGGGAATTCTCTTCCGGGGAAGAAGATGAAGGGAATTGCTTAACTTTCGGTTCGGAGGAGAAGGAAAAGGGCAAAGGTAAGGAAGATAAAGTCCGGAAGAAAAGCCGAGAGGAAAGGAGAGAGGAGGCGGGCTTCACCCATTGCCCGGAAGATTTGAATTAGACCCCAGAAGATAAAGGAAAATAAAAGCCCAAGCCCCAAACCTAAGGTCACGCCACCCCTTCTTAATTTTGTCGAAAGGGGCAAACCCAGAAGGATCACCACCAAGCCGATAAAGATTTGGGAGAAACGGAGGTTGAATTCCACCGCCTCTCGCTCGGTTGGATAACCAATCTTTTTCATCTTTCTGAGGTAGCGTTTTAATTCACCAATCCGCATCTCTTCCGGACTTTCTATCTCCTGAAAGAAATCTTCTGGTCGCTCCTTGAGAAAAAGGAGGGAGGCGGTATCCCTTTTGGTTAAGACCTCTCCTTCTTTCTTAAACTGCCGTATTGCCAATCCTTTTCCCACCCATCTTTTTCCATCCCAGATGGCGGATTCACCATCATACCTTTCTTTTACCTTTTGATTTTCATCCAGATGGGTGATAGTAAATCTTCCCATCCTGCCCTTCCTTTCAATCTCCTTAATATAAAAGATATAATTCCCCTCACCAATATAATAGATATCCCTCTTCCTCTCTTCTTTCGATTTCTCGCGCTTTTCAATCTTCTCCCTCTGGAATATCTTTAACCTTCTCTTTAAGGGGATTTCTAAGAGTTCTTTGCTAAGAAAGAGGAAGAGGATGGAAAGAAAACCGAGGATGATTGCTGGTCGGAATATCCTCATTAAAGGGATGCCAGAACTGCGGATGGCGATTAATTCGCCACTCCGGGTAATTCGTCCGTAAACCATAAAGACCGAAAGGATGAGACTGGCGGGTAAAAGGAGATTTACCGCCTCGGGAAGGAGATGGAGGTAATATAAAAAGATGAGGAAGAGACTTGCGTGGTAGTTAAGAAAATAGTCAATCTCTTCAAAGAGGTCAATTAGAATGTATATCGCTACAACCGAGAGAAGGGCGAGAAAGGTAAATTTTACCAATTCTTTGCTTAAAAAACGGTCAATTATTGAGTTCACGGGTAAGGAAATCCGGAACGGACTTCGAATTTTCATTTTCGGAAGAAGAGGGTCTTGTCAAAAAGGGAACGGAAGGCAAACTCAGAAACAATCGGGATGAGGAGGAGATTAGGTAGCCACATCGCTAAATAAGATGGCATCTTACCATTTTCCACACTGTGTTCCCCCGCGAGAAGAAGGATATAATAAAAGGCAAAGAAGATAAGGGTGGCAAGGAAGGCGAATCCCATACCACCTCTTTTCAAAACGATGCCTAAGAAAGAACCGAAAAGAAAGAAGAAGAGACAGGAGAAGGCGAGTGATAACCTTTTATGAAACTCACCGGCATAGCGCTCTTTCTCTTTGCTTTTATAATTCAGGCGATTTTCTTCTTCTTTCATCCTTATTTTAATCGGGTCAAATGCCTCCTCCTTTTTTAATTCTTTTAACCTTTTCTGGATACCTTTCTTTTCTTCTTCAATCCTTTTGAGAGCGGGTAAGAGATGGGAAAAACTCATCTCCGAAAGGGAGCGGTATTCTCTTTCCCGGCGGACGAGTTCGTTTTCAATTGGGATATTGACGATATGCTCGGCAAATTGCAATTTGCGATATTTATTGCCTTCCACCAGTTCGTGGATTTCACCGGAGAAGAGATGAAAAGAGAAATACCTTTCATCCGGGGAGGACTTGATTAGACCAGTCGGGGCGGTAATGAATAATGGACTCTCGCCACCTTTCCGGAAGAGGAAGATGTCGGAGATTTTACCTTCCCGAGATTGAACCGAGCCGATATAAATTGTCCATTCGCCAAATTCGTTCATAAAGACCCCTTCCCGAATCTTTACCGCTGGTTTCTTTCGGGCTAAATCCAAAAGAAGGTTCCGAAGTTTATGTTCTGACTCGGGAAGAAGGAAGCCATTAAAAAAGACCATAAAAAAAGAGAGGAGAAGACTAAAAAGGAAAGTTGGGATGAGGAGGCGAAGAAGATTTATTCCGCTCGTTTTGATTGCAATCAGTTCGTTATCCTGGGACAATTTCCCATAGGTCATAACTCCAGCGACCATAATCGCCAGGGGTGTGATATAAGTGATGACAAAAGGGAGGGAATAGGTCGCCACCTCCAAAACGAGCGTAAACTTTATCCCTTTTTTGATTAAGAGGTCGGCTAAGATAAAGAGGCGGTTCATTAGAAGGATAAAAGAGAGGACAACGAGAGCAAAGAAGAGAGGGGGAAGAAAAAGGGAGAAGATATACTTTTGGATAATCCGCATTTTCCATTATCTTTCTTTTCCCCTTTAAGTCAAGCCTTTACCACTATCTTTTCTTAATAGATGGATAAATTGAACTCCGGGAAAAATATTTCTCTTTTGGACGATTGGGGAGAAAATTAAAGACTTCTTTCTTTTGCGGTAGATATCCACTCCTCAACCCTTCTCGGGGATATCCCCTATGCCATTTGGAAAAGAAGCCATCCCCCTTATCATTTTTTACTGCTTCGGAACTTCTTCCGAATCTTATCTTATCTTTCATTTAGCCGATAATCACTCCCTTTCCTTTCTTTTTGTTTTGGGGTGAGTCGAAAATGAGAAACCCGACTCTTTTCCTGGCGATTTTGCCGTCTCAGGATAAAACCCTTCTTTATAGTCATAATGCCCTCTATAATAAAAACGAAAATACCCCCTGAAACCTGACACCCAATTTCTTTCCCGAAATTTACCGCTTTATTAAGCCATTTGATTTTAATAATTTATTAAACGATAAAATAATTTTTTATAAAATCATCAAAATTTTATCCGTGGTGAGCCCGGTTGGGAAAAAGACGACACTCCTCTCGCAAACTGACCCGACCACTTTTCGAACGACAAAGAAGGTCTGGTATGCCCTTTGGGGATTAGTTCCGATTACCAAGAACTCAACCGATGAGATAATTGCTCAGTATGACTTAAAAAATGTTCGGGTGATAACACAATACGATATTGTTGATTATCTCATCTCCGCCGTTTTGGGCACCTTCTCAATTCAGACTAAGACAGTGATTGTTGAAGGCACTCGCGAATAAAGAAGGGAATACCATAATTTCCAGGGGCAGGAATTTCCCTGCCCCTTTTTATTTTATTGACTTTCCCAGAGTTTAAAATAAGATAAGTTATGATTAATAAAGAAATCTTCCGGGAGTACGATATAAGGGGTATTGCGGAAAGAGACCTGACCGATGAGGTGGTTTATCGAATCGGTCGTGGTTATGGAACTTATATTCAAGGAAAGGAAGAATGGCAGGGGAGTGAGGTCTTAATCGGACGGGATGTTCGACTCTCCTCCGAAAGGATTAGAAATGCCCTAATTGAAGGAATAATCGCTACGGGTTGTGATGTGATTGATCTGGGCATAATCCCAACACCAGTCTTTTACTTCTCTTTTTTTTATTACGATAAGAATGCCGGGATTCAAATCACCGGTAGCCATAATGAGAAAGAATACAATGGTTTTAAGATTGGTCTCGGGAAGACGACAATCTATGGTGAAGAGATTCAGAGGTTGCGGGAGATAATTGAAGAAGGAAGGTTTCGGAAAGGAAAGGGGAAGGTTTCTTCCTTAAATCCGGTTCCAGATTATTTAAGAATGCTCAAAGAAAAGATAAGGTTTAAGAACTCTCTGAAGGTTGTCTTTGATCCAGGCAACGGGACGGTGGGAATTCTTCTGGAAGAATTATTGAAAGATTACCCGGTTGAGCCCGCATTTATCAATTTAGAGCCGGATGGCAATTTTCCGGTTCACCTTCCGGACCCAACCATTGATAAATATCTGCGGGATGTTATCAGTCTGGTTCACGAATTGGATGCGGATCTGGGGATTGGCTATGATGGTGATGGCGACCGGATTGGTGCGGTTGATAACGAGGGTGAAATTGTTCGGGGGGATAAACTTTTGGGTATCTTCGCTCGGGATTTGGTTAGCCGGCACCCGAAGGCGAAGGTTGTCTTTGATGTGAAATGCTCTATAGGGTTAAAAGAATATATCAAAAAGATTGGCGGCATACCAGTAATGGGTAAGACCGGGCACTCCCTGATTAAGGCACGGATGAAAGAGGAGGAAGCCCTTTTAGCCGGAGAGATGTCGGGTCATATGTTCTTTGGGGAGAACTATTTCGGTTATGATGATGCCATATTTGCCTCTTTGAAGTTATTACAAATCGTTGCCGAGAGCGGAAAGAGTTTGAAGGAACTTGCCGCGGAAATTCCCTTCTACTTTTCTACCCCGGAGATAAGGGTTGGTTGTCCGGAGAAAGATAAGTTTCGGATTGTGGCGGAAGCGAGAGAATATTTTTCCCAAATTACTGAGAGTATGAAATGCGAGATAATTACGATTGATGGAGTGCGGGTAGAATGGGAGGATGGCTTTGGGCTCTTGCGGGCATCCAATACCCAGCCGATTTTGGTTTTAAGATTTGAAGGGAAGACAGAAGAGAGATTGAAAGAGATAAGAAGGCTATTCTTAGATTTTCTTTCTCGATACCCTTCGGTTGATATATCTGGGGCTATGGGTTAAATGCCGGGGGAGAGGGGATGTTGCCGATTGAGTTGATGCTAACGGCTTAGGAGGGAGAGTTTTGAATGTTAAATCTCTTTCTAATAATAATTAAGTAAGGTGCAGAGTGAACGGAAAAAAGAGCCTGAGGCAATAAAGAAGATTGCCTTCGGCTGGTTTAAGAAGGCAATTGAAGATTACCATCTTTTAGCCGATGGCGAGAAGGTTCTCGTTGGTTTCTCCGGGGGTAAGGATTCCCTTTGCCTTCTTCACTTATTCCTTGAATACAATAAACGGAAGAAGAAGGGTTGGCAGATTTTCGCCTGCCACATTGACCCGGGATTTCCCAATTGGGCAAGAGAAAGAATAGAAAAGGTGTTCAGGAAATTAGGGGTTGATTACGAGATAATGAGATTGGCGATTGCGGAAAAGATAGAAAGAATTGGGGAGGATTTCTGTTTCTTCTGCTCCCGGGAAAGGAAGAAGGCGCTTTTTACCATTGCCGAAGAGAGAGGAATTGATAAGATTGCCTTAGCCCATCACCGGGAGGATGTGAATGAGACATTTCTCTTGAATCTCTTTTTTGCCAGTGAACTTTCCACTTTTGTTCCGAAGCAGGATTTTTTCGGCGGAAGGTTTTATATCATAAGACCATTATACTATTTCACTAATGAGATAATTAATCTTTATCTTAGAGCCTTTCTTCTCAGACCGATAAGAAATCCCTGTCCTTATGCCCGGATTTCGGAGCGGGAGAGGATTAGACGAATCCTTAAATCCTATTACCGCCGGGATGAACGGATAAGAGATAATATTTTCTGGGGGATTAAAAATATAAAGGTAAGATACCTGCCTTAGGTTTACAAATTGCCACCGAAAAATTATTGAACTGGGCAAATTTTCTCGGTCCTGTTTACCGACATCATAAACACCCCAAAAATTAGCAGTAGTAATTTTATTCAAAAATACCGAAGAGAATAGAGAAATATCCGGATCAACCTCAGGCATTATTTTTTAAGATAATGCCACACTATTAGCAAAACAGATCTTTTCTGTCACCCTGGCTCATTTCAAAAGGCTTGTAATCGAATGGTTAATTTCTTCTTCGGTTTTTGCAAACCATTTCGCTTTAAGGTCTTCGAAACTGTCCTATAAGAGAGAAAGTCTTTACCCCTCGGGAAATCATTCGGACCTTCTCAAAAATCCCGATTCCTTATTGACATCTCGAAAATTTTTATTATTATTCCGAGTAAGGGATAGAAGGAAGGCAAAATGAGCAGGTCTGATGCGAGGAATGGAGCGAAAGAGGAATGACCGCTTAAATTACTTAAAATCTTTTTCTAAGAAGGACAAGATTATAAGAGTAAAGAAAGGTTGCGGTTTCTTAGGGAATTACCAAAAGAGAAACAATTTTCTCTTTAATAAACTGGTTGAATTAAGAGGAGGTGGATGATGAAGGAACAAGTAGTAGCCGAATTATCTGGTTGCGAACCATCAATTGTTGGGGATAAAGAGAAGATTATAAAGGTCTTTCGGGAGGCATTGGTGGGCTTTTCGGTTGAGGAGATTTTTGTGAAGGAGTTTTCTCCTTATGGGCTGACAGTTGTGGCGGTTCTTGGAACTTCTCATGCGGTGATGCACACTTATCCGGAGTTGGGCAAAGTGCTTTTGGATATTTTCGTTTGTGGTGAGTTACCACCTTCACTTTTTGTCGGACGATTTGTCCAGGAGGTTTGTCCCAAACATGTGGTCTCCCTTGCCCTCAATCGCGAAGAGGGAATAACGGTGAAGTCCGATGATACTTTTGAGGTTAAGGTCCTCCCCGGATTGAAGGTTTCGTATCAACCGTATAAGGTTCTTTATAGCAATAGGTCTCAATTTCAGCAGATTGATGTTATTGAGCATAAGACTTTTGGGAAGATGCTCTTTTTGGATGGTTCGGTTCAATTGGCCGAAAGCGATATCAGTCAGTATAATGAGGAACTTTTGAGATATTTTTCGCCGAAAAAGAAATGCGTAATTTTTGGCGGCGGGGACGGTTTTCTGGCGGACGATTTGATTAAATTGGGAGTAGTTCCGATAGTTTACGAAATTGATAAAGAGGTTGCTGATGTCTGTCGGACGTTCTTCGGCAAGGGTAATGCGGTTAAGGCTGATTGGCGGTATCAGGATTGTCTAAAGGTTGAGCCAGATGAGTTGGAAGAAAGCGTCCTATTCTTGGATTTAACCGATATACCGATTGGAAGCGAGACGAGGATTTTCCTCTTTCAGTTATTAGATAAAATCGGTAAGGTTAAAGATATTGAGGTGATTGCCTATGCCGGAAATATTTTGGATAAGACTTTTAGGGTTCTCATAGATGAGTTGAGAAGGCGAGGGTTTGAGACTATGTCCTGGGAAAGGTTTATTCCCAGTTATTTGACAATTTGTGTCTTTGTTAAGGCTTGGCGTTAAGGGCAACATATTCTCCGCGGTAGATGAAGGTGAGGTATTAACTTGTTCTTCGGATAGGTGCCAAGAGATTGAGTTAGATAAAATCAGAAGAAAAAATTATATTATGCTCTTGGAATTCATTTTCTCTCTTCCAACCGCCTTTTTATCTCTTTTTCTTTCCCAATATCCTTAGGTTCGTAATATCTTCTACCTTTTAATCTTTTTGGGAGGTATTCTTGCTCTAATTTCCCTTCGGGAAAATCGTGGGGGTATTGGTAATCCTTACCATAACCCAAACGGCGCATTAGGGGCGTTGCCGGATTCCGAAGATGGAGGGGAACAGGTTCGGTTGGAGTATTTAAGGCATCATCCTTTGCCTTCTGATAGGCGAGATAGACCGAGTTGCTTTTCGGTGCCAGTGCCAGATAGATGACCGCCTGGGCTAACGCCAGAGAACATTCGGGCAAGCCAACAAATTCTACCGCTTCTTTTGCTGCATTGGCAATGATTAATGCCTGAGGGTCAGCATTGCCGATGTCTTCCGAGGCAAGGATGACTAATCGGCGAGCAATGAATAATGGGTCTTCACCCGCTTCTAACATCCTTGCCAACCAGTAGAGACCAGCGTCCGGATCACTGCCTCTGATTGATTTAATGAAAGCCGAGATTAGGTTGTAATGCTCCTCTCCTTTCTTGTCGTATAAGAGAAACTTCCTTTCGACAATCTCTTCAATCAATTTCTTTGTGATTATTCTTTTACCGTTCTTTGGTTCAGCGCTCATCGTTGCCATTTCCAAAATGTTCAATGCCTGCCGGGCATCGCCATTAGAAATAATTGCGATATAATTCAGGATTTTCTCGTTGACGACGGGCTGGAATTTTTTTAGTCCTTCCTCTCGGACGAGGGCGCGCCTTAAAATAGTTTTTATCTCTTCGGGCGCTAAATGATTTAAGACGAATACCTTACAGCGCGAGAGAAGAGGAGCAATAACTTCGAAAGAAGGGTTTTCGGTTGTCGCACCAATCAAAATAATCTTTCCTTTTTCCACATAAGGGAGAAAGGCATCCTGTTGTGCCTTATTAAAGCGATGGATTTCATCAACGAAGAGAATTGTTCGGCGGCCACGAACCTTTTCTTCGTAATTTGCTTCTTTAATCACCTTCCGGATTTCCGGGATACCGGAGGTGACCGCACTGAAAGAGACGAAATGGGCATTGGTATATTTAGCGATGAGCATTGCCAGGGTTGTTTTTCCGGAACCCGGTGGACCCCAGAGGATCATTGAGAATATCTCTCCCTTTTCTAAGATTTTCCTCAGGGGCTTATCCTTGCCGAGGAGATGCCTTTGACCAACGATTTCGTCCAGATCCTTTGGCCTCATCCTTTCCGCGAGTGGCGGCTGGAGAGGAGATTGGAAGAATAATTCCATCATTTATTATAGGGCTAAATTAAATTCTGGTCAATGAGAAGGGTTATTTAATTACAATCAGTTTCTTCTCTTCCTTTTCCCTTTGGGAGGCAAAGATTAAGAAGTAGACTCCGGCCGGGAGTTTCTCAATTAGGCATACCCCATTTTCTAACCTTTTTTGGGAGATAATCTCCCCGGAGACATTATAGATTTTTAGGAGAACGATATCTTTTTTGGGTGGTTGGTAGTAGATTGTAGCCGACCCTTTTGTTGGATTCGGTTCAATTTTCAGATATCTCTCGTCCTTTTCGGTAATCCCGACCGATCCCCGAATGGTAAAGGAGTCGAGCGCCTTGTTATTGGTATTATTCATATCACCGGTGAGAGAGGTGGAGCAAGCAACAAGATAAGTTCCTGATGGTTGGTTGGTAGCCCAGGTTGGAAATGTGAGGTAGTATTTACTTACCGGGGGATGATTGGTAACAGTGGCTATGGTGTCATAGAAACTTCCGATTTTCATTCTTACCGAATAACTCTCGGTGGTGGTGCCGAAATTGTAGAGGGTGCAAGCCGGGGTAACGATCCGGCCAGAGTCAATCGTTCCAATTGGTGCCGAGATTGCCAAGACGCCAACATCCTTTACAGTGGCGCTGAGGGTGATATCACAGATTATTGTATCGCCCACCATGCGGATATTTCGCACGCCCACATTGGTTGGCTGATTCACCCGGTTCCGGCTGTTGGGTTTGGTGTTATTATCAAAGACAAATCTCTGCCAGATTCCGGGTAATGGGTCAGAGGTATCGCCTAATGCTTCGTGGTAATAATGGGGGTCAGGTCGGACACCGGTGCCACGGTCAAGATGGAAGGTTGAGTCCTCTTCCAGATCAACGATATTATGATAACTACCTTGGGCTGGGTCAATATGCCAGATTAAAAGACCGGGACCGGGCAAAGGGGTATCAAACCCCTTCTTTTGTCGATTTTCTAAGTAAAAACAGGTTTCGGTATTTAGTCCGGAGCGCCAGACCTTATAACAAACCGGATTGGTTTCAATATCTAAGATTCGGAGATTGAATGTATCCTGAGTAATCAAGGTTGGAGTGACAAATCCGGCCTGAACCTTACTCCAGGCTTCCATGTGGGAAGGACTCCAAGGGGTATTACCACCTGCGCCCCAGGCACCATAACCCATCAGTCCCCAATAGCCAATTCCCCAGGTATTACGGCTCGGGTCATAGAGGTCAGGTAAGCCGACCAGATGACCCAATTCGTGGCACATCACCGCAATACAGCAAAGGGTTGTATCCAGGCTTGGTGTCACAAGGTTTATTTCGGGAACATTTGTCACCCCATAGATTGTGACGCCATCGTTGGTTTGGTAGGTAAAACTTGGAATGGCGTGGGACCAGCAGTGATTGACATTACGCGTATCCTCGCCACCGGGTCCGGCGTGGACCATAAAGCAGGCATCAATCCGATTGTCGCCATTTCGGTCAAATTCCCGAAAATCAACATACTGGTCAACCTGCTGAAGATTTTCCCGAGCGAGCTGGGCACCGGTGGAGAGCATATAATTCCCATCGTAATACCGGGAATAGTTATACTGGGAGAGGAACCAGCGATTTCCCGCAACACCACCAAGGACAGTATATTGACCATAAGAGTTTTCTAAGAAGTAATCTCTTAGACTACCAGCCCGATAGGGTTGATTGCGGTAAACGCCGGTGGAATAAAGCATTGAGTCAAAACGAGCCGCGGAATGGCGAATGGTATCTGCCCGATTGTCTGGAAATTGCATTAGAATACAGACGGTTTCCAGAAAACGAAAACCTTTTAATTTATTCTCACCAGGAACTTCAACTCCGGGAGGAAAGATGGGGTCTGGCCCCGAAGAGCCCGGACGGGGTGGCATCGCCAAAGTGAAAGCAAAAATAAGAAGTAAAATCCGGTAAGGCATCATGCCTCCTAATCCTTTTCGCCAAAGATTTGATTTAGGTATTCCACAATCTCCTTGATGGTTGTGCCCGGACCAAAGAGTTTACCAATTCCCATCTGGTAGAGTTTTTCTTTATCTTCCTCCGGGATGATCCCGCCTCCGAAGAGATGAATCTCTTCTGCTTTGTTCTCTTTCAATAACCGGAGGACTTCGGGAAAAAGGGTCATATGGGCACCGGAAAGGATGGAAAGGCCAATGGCATCCACATCTTCCTGAATTGCGGTTCGGACAATCATCTCCGGGGTTTGGTGGAGTCCGGTATAAATTACTTCAAAGCCCGCATCTCTTAACCCTCGGGCAACAACCTTTGCTCCCCGGTCGTGACCATCCAGGCCGGGTTTGGCGATTAAAATTCTTATCTTTCTTTTCATCTTCCCTCCTTAAAATATCGGGGTTTCCCGATATTCCCCAAATACCTCTTTTAATGTGCGACAGATTTCGCCCAGGGTGCAATAGGCGCGGACACATTCTAAGATTGGGGGCATAATATTCTCTTTACTCTGAGCGACTCCCTTCAACTCCGCAAGTCTCTTATTCACCAGGTTATTGTCCCTCTTCTTCCGGAGATTCGCCAGCCGTTCCTTCTGCTCTTCTTCTACCCTCGGGTCAATCCTGAGGATGGGGATTTCTAATTTCTCACCCGGAATGACAAATTCGTTCACCCCAACCACAATTCTCTTTTTCTCCTCCAGGGCTTTTTGATAGCGATAACTTGCCTCGGCAATCTCTCTTTGGGGATAACCCATTTCAATCGCCTTCACCATTCCCCCCATCTCCCGAATTTTGGTAAAATATTTCTCCGCCTCTTCTTCTAAGCGGTCGGTAAGGTATTCCAGATAATAAGAGCCGGCTAATGGGTCAATCACATTGGGGATTCCGGTCTCATAAGCGAGGATTTGCTGGGTCCTTAAGGCAATCAGAACCGCCTTCTCGGTGGGCAATGCCCAGGTTTCATCCATAGAATTGGTGTGGAGACTTTGAGTGCCACCGAGAACCGCTTGTAATGCTTGAAAAGCGGTGCGGACGATATTGTTTTCCGGTTGCTGGGCGGTTAAGGTGCAACCCGCAGTTTGAGTATGGAATCTCAAAAGGAGCGACTCTTTCTTCTTGGCCCCGTAGCGATTTTTCATCTCCCTTGCCCAGATTCGCCTCGCCGCCCGAAATTTGGCAATCTCTTCAAAGAAATCAAGGTGGGAGTCAAAGAAGAAAGAGAGGCGCGGCGCAAAGGAGTCAACATCTAATCCCCTTTTTATTCCCTCCTCAACATAAGTGAAACCATCCATTAAGGTGAAAGCCAGTTCTTGAACCGCAGTCGCCCCTGCCTCTCGGATGTGATAACCACTGATGGAAATTGTATTCCATTTCGGCACATACTTGGAACCGAATTCCATAATGTCGGTAATAATTCTTAAAGAAGGCTCGGGTGGGAAAAGCCAGGACTTCTGGGCAATATATTCTTTTAAGATATCGTTCTGAATTGTTCCCCGCAGTTGTTCGGGTTTCACCCCTTGCTTCTCCGCAGTTACGATATAAAATGCCCAGAGCACCGCCGCTGGACCATTAATGGTCATTGAGGTTGAAACCTTATCTAAGGGGATTCCTTCAAACAGGGTTTCCATATCCGCTAAGGAGGAGATGGCAACACCGCAAACGCCAACCTCACCCTTAGAGAGTGGGTCATCAGAATCCCGGCCGTAAAGGGTGGGAAAATCAAAGGCAACGGAAAGTCCAGTCTCGCCGTGTTCTAAGAGAAATTTATACCTTTGGTTTGTATCCCGGGCGGTGCCAAAACCGGAAAACTGGCGCATTGTCCAGAGCCTCCCCCTATACATTGTGTGCCTTATTCCCCGGGTAAAGGGATATTCACCAGGAATACCTAATTTCTCCTCATAAGAAAAATCTTTTAAGTCTTCTGGGGTATAAAAGAGTTTTAAGGGAATCCCAGAGATGGTTTCCGAACAGAATTCTTCCCTTTCCATTTTCCCTCCTTATCTTTTCATTAAATCTTTCCACATCTTTATAATCTTTTCACTGATGACAAAGGGTGTCGTTTTCCCTTCTTCAATCTCTTTCACCCAGATTGGAAGGAGTTTCTTTATTTCTTCTTTCCCCCAGATTTCCGCTAAAATCTTCTCTTCCGTCAAATCCTTAATCTCGGAGGCAATGATTTCCCTCCGCTTCTTTTCTAAGAGACCATTCTCCGCCATAAATCGCCGGTGATTTTTAATCGCTTCGCAGAGTTCAAGGATTCCTTCACCCGTCAAGGCACAGGTTTTAATTACTGGGGAAAACCAATTGGCGTTCTCTTTCATCTTCAAGGTTGTCGCCAGTTCTTGGGCTAAACGGTCGGCACCTTCTCGGTCCGATTTATTGATTAAGAATATATCGCCAATTTCCAAGAGACCGGCCTTTAAGGTTTGAATGGTATCTCCGGATTCGGGAACCAGAACAACAATTACGGTATAGGCAGTCTTTTGAATTTCAATCTCAACCTGACCAACGCCAACCGTCTCAATTATGATAATCTCTTTACCGAAGGCATCAAGGACATCACAGACCTCTTTGGTCCGGAAGGCAAGTCCACCCGAAGAGCCCCGAGTGGCCATACTCCGAATGTAAACCCTTTCATCCAAAAAGAGTGAAGACATCCTCACCCGGTCACCAAGGATTGCTCCACCGGTAAAAGGGGAAGAGGGGTCAACACAAACAATACCCAAAGAATTCCCTTCCTTGAGGAAAGAAGTGGCAACCCTTTCCACGAGCGTGCTTTTACCGCTTCCCGGAGCACCGGTGACGCCAATTCGGTAAGCCCGGCCAATTTTCGGATAGAGGCGGCTGAGAATTTCTACACCTTCCTCGGCATCATTTTCAATCAGGGAAATTATCTGGGAGAGGGCGCGAATTTCTTTCTTTTCAAATCGGGCTAAAAGTTCGGTCATCAGTAGTCAATACCAACCCGATTGACAACCCCTTTTTTTAATGGGTGCTTTATCTCTTTCATCTCGGAAACCAAATCGGCAACCGCAATCAGTTCCGAAGGGGCATAACGACCAGTAATGACAATCTCCAAATCTTTTGGGGCTGATTTCAAAGTCGGAAGGACATCTTTTAAGGATAGTAAACCATAATCCAAGGCACAATTTAATTCATCAAGGATTATCATATCATAATCCTTCTTTTCAATTGCCCTCTTTGCCAACTGCCAGCCTTCCTGGGCTAATCTTATATCATCAGGTTTTGGTTCTCCTTTTTTGACAAAGGTTGGAAGGCCGAATTGCTTTACGGTGATATTAGGGATTTTTTTTAAGGTTTTTATTTCTCCGTATTCGTCGCCTTTCATAAACTGAATGAACAGGACCTTAAACCCATGCCCTAAAGCCCTTATCGCCTGACCAATCGCTGCGGTTGTCTTTCCTTTACCGTTACCGGTATATACCTGAATCATCCTTTATTCTATCCGAATTGTCGGGTAGGTCAAGATTGCTTCCTCCGGAAAAAGGGTTTCTTCGGACGAAGGAGAAGCGGAAAGAAGCCAGAAAGAAGTAATCAAGATACGTCTCCTTAATCGAGTCAATTCTTTTAACTCTATTCTTCTTTTCCACTATGGTTAGGGATAAAAGTTTAAGGCACATTTGCTTGCTCTCGCGTTGTAATTCTTTGTTTTTATCTTCACCAACCGGTGCCGAATCTCTGGGTTAGTAACCCTTTGGCTCCGATTGTCTTGGGATGGTTTAAAATTAATTACCGAGTCAAACTCAAACTAACCTTTTCCCATCAATCACCGTCTTTACCAATTCGCCGAACATCTCTTTTATTCAGTGATTGAAATCTTTTCTCGGACAATCTTCACAAAGTCAGAGCAATTTGTAATGTTTCATCAGGATTAATTCCAGTTGAGCGGGCATAATCTTTTTTAAGAAGACTGCCAATTTTTCGGAGAAAGGACCGACGAGATAACGAAAACGAGGAGATGGGTCATTTATTATCTTCTCTAAGAGGAGGGCAATCTTTTCGGGCGAGGAGCCATTTTTCTCATCATTTTCTATCACCGAGAGCGCCCGACGAAAATCTTCTTGATAGGTTTGATTCTTTTCCGACTCAATTGTCTTTTGCCGATTGGCGGTGAATTGGGTTTGGAAGTCTCCCGGTTCAATCAAGACGACATTCACCTTAAATTTCTTTACTTCCATCCTTAATGCTTCGCTCAAACCCTCAATGGCAAACTTGGTGGCACTATAAAGACCCTGATAGGGGAGACCGATTAGACCGGCGATAGAACTGATATTAACGATTAAGCCCGATTCCTGTTTTCGCATAATGGGGAGGGAGGCACGTAAGACCCGCAGGATACCAAAGAAATTCGTTTCAAATTGTCTTTTCGCCTCTTCAATCGTCGTATCTTCAATTGCGCCCGCGATACCGAATCCGGCGTTATTCACCACCACATCCAACCGCCCTTCCTTGTTGATTAAATAATTAATTCCTTTTTGAACCGATGCATCAGAATTGACATCCATTGGAATTATCTCCAGGAATCCTGAGTCAGTGTTTTTCCGGGTTGGGGAGGTAACCTTTCGACTTGTGCCGTAAACCGGGTATCCCTTATTAGCTAAATGTTCGGCACAGGCTTTACCAATTCCGGATGAGACCCCGGTGATAAAGATAACCTTTTTATTTTTGCTCATATCTTTTTTGTAAATAATCTTTAATTGCCATCTTTATTTCTTCTTTCTTTCCCTTCAAGCCCCCTTCGGCTAAATCCATCCGGCCACCACCGCCCCCCATAAATCTCTTTCCTAAGAAACTGGCTAATTCCCTGGCAGTAATCATTGGGGTCAAATCCGAAGAGACCCGGATGACAAATCGCTTCTCTTCCTCTCCGGTAAGGAAGACGGCAACGGTCTTTTCCCGATTTTTGGTCTCATCAGAGAGATTTCTTAAATCGTTGATTGTGAGATAGGGGTAATCACCAAAGATTAAGGATATTTCCCCAATCTTTTCCGGAAGGATTTCCTTTTTTAAGAAGGAGAGGAGGAGAGCGGAGAGCCTTTCGTTTCTCTTTTGGCTGGTGTCGATTATCTCTTTCATCTCCGAGACCTTTTTTAAGATACCGGATTTTGGTCCGAATTCCTTTTCTAAGTTTTCAATTATCGCCTGTTCTTCATCAATCGCTCTTTTCGCTCTTTTACCGCAGAGGGCGGAGATTCTTCTGATCCCGGCCGCGACACCGGTTTCGGAGATAATGCGGAAACAACCAATCTCTCCAGTTCTCCGGAGATGGGTGCCCCCGCAGAGTTCTTTGGAGAAATCGGAGATTTTTATCACATTCACCCTTTCGCCGTAGGTTTCACTAAATAGGGCAATTGCGCCCATTGCCTTTGCCTCGTTAATTGGGAGATTAAAGAACTTTTCCACCGGCAGGTCTTCAATGATTTTTTCGTAGATGATCTCTTCAATCATTTTTATCTCTTCTTTCGTCAGTGGTCGCGGGAAATTGAAATCAAATCTTAATCGCCCTGGTTCAACCAATGACCCTTCCTGCCTTACCTCTTCTCCTAAGACTAATCTCAATGCCCGATGGAGGAGGTGGGTGGCGGTGTGAGCTCTTTCAATCTCCCGGCGTCGCTCTTCGTCAACCTGGACAAATACCTTGCCCCGTTTTATTTCTCCCTGGATTAATTTGGCTCGGGAGGTATAGAGTCCAAATTTGTAATAGGAATCGGTTACTGCCAATTTAAATCCTGTGCCTTCAACCCAGCCGGTGTCGCCAACCTGACCACCAGCCTCGGCATAGAAAGGAGTTTGGGCAAGGAAGATTTCGTATTCATCACCGTTAATTCTTTCGTAATGGAGTAATTCGGTTTCCCCGGATAATTTCTCATAACCGAAAAATTCTTGGGTTATCCCTTTCAGGGAATCAGTCGAGAGGGGCGAGACGAAAACTTCTTTCCTCGATTTCTGCCTCTGCTCCGCCAGACACCTTTCAAATCCTTCCCGGTCAATTGAAAGTCCATCTTCTTTTGCTAATTCTTCCTGGATTTCAATGCTCAATCCATACGTATCGGAAAGGCGGAAGGCATCTTCTCCCGAGATTATCCCATTTCGGGCATAACCCTTTATCTCCTCCCACCGTCTCATACCGGTGGCGAGGGTTAGGAGGAATCTCTCCTCCTCTGATTTGATAATTGCGGATGCCTTTGAAGAACTCTCCTTCACTTCGGGATAATGGTAATGATAGAGGTCAACCACCGCACTTGATAATTGGTAAAGGAATGGTTCTTCAATTTTAAGAATCTTATAGGCGAAGAGGAGGGCTCTTCTGATTAAGGAGCGAATCACATAGCCCCTTTCTTCGGGTGAAGGGAGGATACCATCAGCAATCGCAAAGACAACTGCCCGGATGTGGTCGGCACAGATATTAAAGGCAACCCGATTTTCCGACGTTATCTCTAAGTTCAGATTCTCGGCCATCTTCCTGATGATTGGAGAGAAGCAATCGGTTTCAAAGACCGATTTCTTATTCTGGGAGACCATTGCCAATCTTTCCAATCCCATTCCGGTATCAATCCCCCGATTCTTTAAGGGAAGTTTTCTACCGTCCAACTGGCAGTCATACTGGGGAAAGACTAAATTGTATAATTCTAAGAATCGGTCGCAACTACATCCCGGACCGCAATTTGTTTTACCACAGCCAAACTCTTCACCCAAATCATAGTAAATTTCCGAACAAGGTCCACAAGCCCCCTGACCACCAGCCGGTCCCCAGAAATTATCCTCCTCACCTAAGCGAAAGATTTTATATTCTGGTAGACCAACAATTTTCTGCCAGATTTGATAAGCCTCTTCATCCTCCCGAAAAACCGAGACCGAAAGTTTTTCTTCTTTTAGTCCAACAACCTTCAAGAGATATTCCCATGCCCAGACGATTGCCTCTTCCTTGAAATAGTCGCCGAAGGAGAAATTACCGAGCATCTCAAAGAAGGTGAGGTATTTGGGTGATTTCCCGACTTTATCTAAATCCGAGACCCTCAGACATTTTTGAATACTTGTGGCTCTTCGGTAGGGGAGGGGTTTTGTTCCCGCCCAGAGGGGTTTAAATTGGACCATCCCGGCGGTGGTAAAAAGCAGGGTTGGGTCATCCTTGGGATTGAGAGAAGAAGAAGGGACAATTGTATGACCCCTTTGGGCATAAAATTCTAAGAAGGTTTTCCTAATCTCCTTTGCGTTCATTCCTTGGGGAATGCCTTCTCGTAGATTTTATTTTCAATCTCTTTGGCAATCTCTGGATTCTTTTCCAAGAATTCAATCGCCTGCTCCCTTCCTTGACCGATTCGGTTATTCTCATAAGAGAACCAGGCACCACTCTTTTGGATGATGCCCATCTCAGTTCCGACATCAACCAACTCGCCAAACCGATGGATACCTTTGCCGTAGATGATGTCAAACTCTGCCTCTTTGAAGGGGGGTGCCAGTTTATTCTTTACGACCCGGACTTTGGTTCGGGCGCCAATAATCTCTTCGCCCTTTTTTAGGGCGGAGACCCTTCTTACTTCTAATCGCAAAGTGGCATAGAATTTCAGCGCCAATCCACCGGGAGTCGTCTCCGGGCTACCATAAAGGACACCAATCTTATGCCTTATCTGATTGGTAAAGATGGCGCAGGTGTTGGATTTATGAATAACGCCGGAAAGTTTTCGCAATGCCTGGGACATCAGCCTTGCCTGAACTCCAACCTGGGCATCACCCATCTCGCCTTCAATCTCAACCCTTGGAACCAGAGCGGCGACCGAATCAATGACAAATATATCCAATGCTTGACTCCGGGTGAGGATTTCGGCAATTTCTAAGGATTGCTCGCCGGTATCGGGTTGAGATAAGTAAAGGTTATCTAAGTCAACACCCAAGGCTTGGGCATAAGAAGGGTCAAGGGCGTGCTCGGAGTCGATGAAACAGGCGATTCCGCCCATCTTTTGGGCTTGGGCGATAGCGGAAAGGGCAAGGGTTGTTTTACCACTTGCCTCCGGACCGAAGATTTCGCATATTCGTCCCTTTGGGAAACCACCAACTCCTAAGGCAATATCTAAGGCGAGCGAACCGGTGGGGATGACATTTGCGGAGACCCTCCTTTCCCGCTCACCCATCTTCATCACCGCTCCTTTGCCGAACTGCTTTTCAATCTGAGCGATAGCGGCAGCGATGGCTTTAAGTTTCTCCTTATCAATCTCTCTTGCCATTTTTCACCTCTCTTTAAGTTTACGGGAAAGAAAAGAAAAGTCAACCTCTCTACTGTTTCTAAACTCAGGAAGGTCTTTTGGGTCCTTGGTTTGAGAGGAGTATTGGATAAGAAGGAGACCTTAACTGAGGGACTACCTTAGGAATAGGCTTCTATGAAAGAGGTTTAGAGCGGATTATTTCCCTAACTGCGTTTTGGTATATCCTCTCGTCCATCCCTCTACCCTTCGGAGGGATATCCCCTATGCCATTTGGAAAAGAGACCATCCCCCTTGTTCTGAATTTTCCCCAAGTCCCGCTCAACCAGACTTATTTTCTTCTTCTTTTCTACTCTCTAATCACCTCCATTAAAAATTACGGAGTAGAGATGGAATCCTGAGAGGAAAAACGGAACGGATAAAATGAAGCCTAAATCAGCCATATTTTCCCTCACATATATATAACGGAGAAACCCCCTAAAACCTTCTATCCAATTTCCCAAAATTCCAATTTTATTAAGTCTCTAATTTTCAATCACTTACTAAACTTTGTAATAATTTTTCTTCATAAATGAGAGAAATAAGGGCTTGACCGAAGGATTTTAATGGTTAAAATGGAATTGATGACCGGGGATAATTATGATGTGATTGTGGTTGGGGCCGGGCATGCGGGTTGTGAAGCCGCTCTTGCCTCGGCTCGTCTGGGCTGTCAAACTCTCCTTATTACCTTAAATCTTGAGACGATTGCTCAGATGTCTTGTAATCCAGCGATTGGGGGTATCGGTAAGGAGCAGTTGACGAAAGAGGTTGATGCCTTGGGCGGTGAGATGGCAAAGGTCACCGACCAATCCGGAATTCAATTCCGGGTTCTGAATACAAAGAAGGGTCAAGCGGTTCGCTCTTTAAGGGTGCAGACCGATAGGCTTAAATACCGGGTGACGATGAGGAGGACTCTGGAAGGGGAGAGGAATCTTTTGATTAAGCAAGGAGAGGTGGTGCGGATTCTCGTTGAAGGGAAGCGGGCGATTGGAGTTGAGACCGCATTGGGCGAAAGGTTCTTCGCTAAAGCGATTGTTTTGGCACCCGGAACCTTTCTTTCCGGTTTGATCCATATCGGTTTGACCAGTTTTCCCGGTGGACGGATGGGGGAAAATGCTGCCAACCTTTTGTCCAGGAATTTGTCGGAACTGGGCTTTAGAATTGGTCGGTTTAAGACTGGAACCCCACCCCGACTTGATGGTCGGACAATTGATTTTTCCCGCCTTCCAGCCCAGAGTGGCGATGAGCCGCCCCCCCCTTTTTCTTTCTGGACTGATTTTCCAGTAAAGAATTACCTTCCCTGTTATATTACTTACACTAATCCCAAGACCCATGAGATTGTGAGGTCTGGTCTTGACCGTTCTCCTCTGTACCAAGGAGTAATCAAGGGGACCGGAGTGAGGTATTGCCCTTCAATTGAGGATAAGGTGATGAAATTTTCGGAGAAAGAAAGGCATCAGGTCTTTTTGGAACCAGAGGGATTGAATACCTTTGAGTTCTATCCGAATGGTATCTCCACCAGTTTGCCGATTGATGTTCAGATCAAGATGGTGAAAAGCATTGAAGGCTTGGAAAAGGCGGAGATTTTAAGGCCGGGTTATGCGATTGAGCATGATTACTCCGACCCAACCCAGTTGAAACCAACTCTTGAGACGAGACTTTATGAGAACCTCTTCTTTGCCGGGCAGATAAATGGGACAACTGGTTATGAAGAGGCAGCCGGTCAGGGGATTGTGGCCGGAATTAATGCTGCGCACCGGGCAAAAGGAAAGGAGGAATTCATCCTCTCCCGAAGTGATGGCTATATTGGAGTCCTGATTGACGATTTAATCACCAAGGGAACGAATGAGCCCTACCGGATGTTCACATCACGAGTTGAGTTCCGACTCCTTCTGCGGGGTGATAATGCGGACCTGCGCCTTTCGGAAAGAGCCTACAAGATTGGTCTCTTGAAGGAAGAGCAATACAAAAAAGTGAGGGAAAAGAAGGAAAGGATTGAGAGATTACTGGACTGGTTGAGGAAGACAAAGGTCAATCCGAAGGAGGAGATAAATAGAAAACTGGTTGCGTGGCAAACCTCACCGATTAAAGAGGCGACTTCTCTTTACGAACTTTTGAAAAGACCGGAGATTGGTTTGAGCCAATTATTAGAGTTAGGTGATTTTAACCTAAATTTTGATTCTAATGTGGCAAGTTGCGTTGAGGTTGATGTGAAGTATGAAGGTTATATTGAGAGGACGAAGAGAGAGATGGAGAAGTTTTGCGAGCTGGAAGAGATTAAGATTCCCCCGGATTTTGATTATAAGGAGGTGAAGGGTTTATCCAATGAGGCGAAGGAGAAGTTGAGTAAGATAAAGCCACTCTCTTTGGGGCAAGCCTACCGCATCCCGGGGATTACCCCTTCGGCAATTCTCAATCTAATGATTTACTTAAAGAAGCGATGATGGATAATTATTCTCTCTTAAAGGATTTTGCTCTTAGTTTGGGTGCTTCGCTTTTTGGGGTTTGCGATTTTCGGAGGGTGGCGAAGGAAGATTTTCTTTTGCCGGAGGAGATGCTTGCGGATTTTCCCTTTGCCATTGCGATTGGTGTGCATCTTTCGCCGATGGTTTTGGCGGAGATAAAAGACCACCCAACGAAGTTATATTTTCATCATTATAAGGTAGTCAATTATCTCTTAGATACCATTGCCCTGCGGATTGCCAATTTCATCAGTGATAAAGGGAAGAGGGCTTTGCCAATTCCAGCTTCTCAGACAATTGATTGGGAAAGACAGAAGGGGCATCTCTCCCATAAGCGGGTGGCGATTGCTGCGGGCTTAGGTTGGCTCGGGAGGAATAATCTTTTGGTTACTCCGGAATACGGAGCCCAGGTTCGGCTGGTAACAATTCTGACCGATTTTCCCTTAGTAATCCCCAATTCCGCATCCCGAGTTTCGGATTTCAATTGTGGTGATTGTTATGCCTGCCTTAAAGTCTGTCCGGTGGGAGCGATTAAGGAGAGGCCGGAGGATTTTGACCACCAGAAATGTTTTCTTTTATTGAAGGAGTTCCAGAAGAAGCATGTCGCTCAATATATCTGTGGTATATGCGTTAAGGTCTGTCCGGGTAAATTATCTAATCTTTCTGGTAAATTTGCCGGTAAGGGATAAGGGGTTTATCTATTCTCTCCGGAAGTGGGAAGATTCTTCCTTCCTTAATTTTATCTCCGCCTAATTTCTTTCTTAATTTATCTAAGGTCTGGTTTAATCTTTTGAGAGCAATCTCTTTTTCCGGTGAGAGAAATAGAGAGAGTTGAGGGGGAGGGGAGGTGAATCCGGATAAGGTGACACCTAAGAGGCGAATCTTTTCTCTTCTCATCTTGATCAGGGAACGGAATAATTCCCTTGTGACCGGAAAGATTATTTGTTGGGCATCCGTGGGGATTATCCTTTTCCTTTTCGTGAAGGTGGTGAAATCGGAAAAGCGGACCCGACAGGTGATAATTCCTGCCTTTTCTTGCCATTCCCTTAATTCAAAGGATGCCTCTTTGAGGAGTTGGTAGAGGATTTTTTCTAAGTAGTCAATATCTCTTGTATCCTGAGAGAGAGTGAGATTGCGACTGATTGACTTTGGTTTTTCTCTTATCTCTAACCAAAATTCGCCTTTGAGGTTTTCTTTTATCTTTTTACCCCATTTGCCCATTATTTGAACGAGGAGACTGTCGGGCGAATTCAGGAAATCGCCGATTGTTTTTATTCCAATTTTTTCTAATTCCTGAGCACTCTTATCACCAATTCCCGGGATGGTTGTTACAGGGTGGTGAGCAATAAATTTCTCTTCGGCGCCCTGTGGGAGAAAGAGGATGCCATCAGGTTTGGCGAGGCGAGTAGCAATCTTTGCCAGGGTTGGATTTTTTGCGATGCCCACTGTTGAGGGGAGTCCTAAATTTCTTATCTCATCCTTTATCCTTCTTCCCAATTCTAATGGCGGACCGAAAAGTTTTTGGCAGTTAGTAATGTCTAAGTAGGCTTCATCAATTGAGGTCATTGCGACAATCGGAGAGAAATGGAGGAGGGTTTCGTAAACCTTTTTTGACACATCTTCGTAAAATTGGAAGTCGGGTTTAATGAAGATTGCCTCCGGGCACAAACGGCGGGCATAACTCACCGCCATTCCGGATTTGATGCCGAATTGCCGCGCCTCATAAGAGGCAGAGGCAACCACTCCGCGACGCCGAAAAGGTCCGCCGACGATTACTGGTTTGCCCCAAAGCGATGGATTTCTCGTCCGTTCGCAGGAGACATAGAAGGCGTCCATATCAATATGAAGGACGAGCATTTCGTCTAATTTTACCTTATTTCCTTTTGGAAATCAAGAAAAAACTTGATTTCTCTGAGAAAATCCATAGAATAACAACAAACCATTAAAGAGAAGGGGTGAATGATGCTTAAAGAACTTCTGCGACCAGAGATTAAAGAACTAATTACCCAGAGGCGGTGGGGTGATTTGCGCCAATTCTTTGAGACCGAGAAATGGCCAATACCGGATATTGCTGATTTGCTTCTCAGTTTAGAAAAACCAGACCGGGTTTTACTCTTTCGCGCCCTTTCCCGCGGGATGGCTTCGGAGGTTTTTTCTTTTTTGGAACCGAGTCAACAGTCTTCACTCTTACAGGAATTGACCGACGAAGAGAGTCGGTCTCTTTTAGCCAGTCTTTCACCGGATGACCGGACCCTCCTCTTAGAGGAACTACCGGGTCCACTTACTCAAAGACTTCTTACTCTCTTACCTTATGAGGAGTTGAAGGAGGCACGTTGGTTATTGGGTTATCCGGAAGGGAGTGTTGGTCGGTTGATGACTCCAGATTATGTGGCGGTGCGAGCGGATTGGGAGGTTGGGCAAGCCTTGGAGCATATTCGGAAGGTTGGGAAGGATTCAGAGACAATTAATATAATTTATGTGACCGACGAGCAGGGAAGACTCTTAGATGATATTGAGTTGCGTCGTTTAGTTATCGCTAACCCCCAGAGTAAGGTTTCTGAGATTATGGACCATTCTTTCGTGAGTGTTCTGGCGAATGCTGACCGGGAAGAGGCAGTCTCTTTGGTTCAGAAGTATGACCTTTACGCTTTACCGGTAGTGGATTCGGATGGGATTTTGCTTGGGATTGTGACGGTGGACGATATCTTAGATGTGGCGCAAGATGAGGCGACCGAAGATTTTCACAAGACCGCCGCGGTGGCACCGATTAAGGTGAGTTATCGGGAGGCATCGGTCTGGTTGCTTTTTAAGCGGCGAATCGGTTGGTTAGCGGGTTTGGCATTTGCCGACTTAATTTCCTCCGGGGTGATTGCAACTTTTGAGGCGACACTGAGGAGAACAATTGCTTTGGCCTTTTTTATGCCCCTCCTCGTTGATTCTGGCGGTAATGGTGGTTCCCAGGTTGCGACCTTAATGATCCGAGCCCTGGCGACCGGAGATGTGAAATTGAATGAATGGATATCTCCTTTCCTCAAAGAGATTTTGGTTGGTTTATTACTGGCGGTGGCGATGGGGATTCTCGGTTGGGGATTTGGAATATTTCGAGGTGGTTTGGCGATTGGGGCGGTAGTTGGGTTAAGTATGGGAGCGATAATCCTCTTTAGTAATCTCATTGGTTTTTCCCTTCCTTTCATTTTAGCAAAGTTGGGAGTGGACCCAGCAGTGGCTTCCAGCCCTTTAATCACCTCTCTGGCGGATGGTGGTGGTTTAGCGATTTACTTTATAATTGCCCGGATGGTTTTAGGAGGGTGAAGTTGACTTTATTAAATAATTTATTATATTTATATGATATGGCCCCATCGTCTAATGGTTAGGACATCGCTCTTTCAAGGCGAAAATACGAGTTCGATTCTCGTTGGGGCCATGCGGGAGTGGCTCAGCGGTAGAGCATCACCTTGCCAAGGTGAGGGTCGCGGGTTCAAATCCCGTCTCCCGCTCTGGCGACGTAGCCAAGCAGTTAAGGCGGCGGTCTGCAAAACCGCTATTCTCGGGTGCAAATCCCGACGTCGCCTTGCCGGGATGGCGGAATTGGTAGACGCAGCGGACTTAAAATCCGCTGGATATTTTTATATCCGTGCCGGTTCGACTCCGGCTCCCGGCATCAGAAAGAAGACCGCAAAGATTATCCTCAGAATTGACAGGAAGAAAAGAATCAAATATAATTAGTTATGGCACAGAGATATAAACCAATACCAATACCAGAAAAGGTTAAGGTTAATAAAGGGGATGGGGTATTGGAAGTTAACGGTCCCTTAGGGAGTCTGAAATTACCAATTAACCCCAACGTGAATGTGGAGTTAGTCGACCAAACGATTAATGTGACAGGAAAAGATGAGGAGGCGAAACCATTTGTTGGTTTGATGCGCAGCCTGATCCGAAATATGATTATCGGGGTGACCGAAGGTTTCCAAAAGGTTCTCCAGCTCTGGGGAATGGGCTACCGAGTCCAAAAGACTAAGGAAGGGATTCAAATCTTTTGTGGATTTACCCACCCGGTTGATTTTGTTCCACCACCCGGAATCACAATTGATACCGCCAATGTTCCCAATCCTGATGACCCGAAAACTCAGATTACGGAGATTATTGTTAAGGGATGCGACAAACAATTAGTTGGGCAGGTTGCCGCCCAAATTCGGGCAATAAAACCACCCGATTCCTATTTGGGTAAAGGAATCAGATATAAAGGTGAGGTGGTGCGAAAGAAACCAGGAAAGAGGGCGGTAACCGAAAAATAACCTTTCGCTTTTGAAAAAAGAGAAGGGGATTATCTTTTTGGTTGAGGATGAAGAGGATATTAGAAAACTCGTCGCTTCTTATCTAACCGAAGCCGGTTATGATGTCTATCAGTTTGGGACCGGAGAAGAGATGCTTCCCTTTCTTTATCGAAAACTTCCTGACCTGTTCCTTATTGATATCCTCCTCCCCGGGATTGATGGGTTTGAGTTAACAAAAGAGTTGAGGTATCGGTCAGAGACGAAGTCAATCCCAATAATTATTCTTACTTGTAAAGGCGAAGAGAGTGATCGGGTTTTGGGTTTGGAGTTAGGAGCCGATGATTATATCGTAAAGCCTTTTTCTTTGCGAGAACTTTTAGCCCGAGTGAAAGCTATTTTCCGCCGGCAGAAAAAGTTTGCTCCTCCGGAGACCTTAAAATGTGGCGATATAATCTTAGAGCCGGAATCTTTCAAGACCAGGGTAAAAGGGAAGGAGGTGAATTTGACGACAACCGAATTTAAGATTTTAAGACTCCTTCTGGAAAACGAGGGGAAGGTTTTAAATCGGGAAGCAATAATTACCGGAACCTACGGTTATAATAAACCGATAATTGACCGAACCATTGATGTCCATATTCGAAATCTCCGGAAGAAATTAGGGAAGGAAGGCGAGCGGATTAAATCAATAAGGGGTGTTGGTTATAAATTCTCTCCAGAATAATGACCCGAAGAGATGCTTTCCTTCTTTTGGCGTTGGGGAGTACTCTTCTCTTTTTCCTTCTTCTTCTTTTCTGGACCTTTTCCCATCACCAGCGGGTAAAATCCGTTCTGCGGGGAGAAGTGGTCGCCCAGGCACTATTAATTCGGGAGCAATTAAAATTCGCGGAAACTCGCCTTTCCCGAGAAGAGATTCTGAATCTGGTAAACCAGTTTAATCGGGACTCACTAAAGGTCAATTTAATTCCCAAACCAATTTCTCATTTTACCTTCACGGAAAAGCGATTTCCCAATGACCCAAAAACCTGGTGTGTGGCTGGTGTGCCCATCTCTTTAAAGAATTTTTCGGGGCAATTAGAAGTAGCCCGGCCTTTTACTTATCAGGGGCCGTCTTTTTTTATTTATCTTTTTATCTTTTTTGCTCTTTCAATTACCGGTGCTTTTCTCCTTGCTTATTTTTCGGGAAGGAGACTGAAGGAATTTATTTCTGCCTTCCGGGGCGAAAGGAATATCTGGCAGAAGTTTCTTAGCGCTCCCGAAGAGGTCGGAGAAATTGCCCGGATTGCCTGGGAGAAAGAGGAAAAAAGCGAAGAGACGATTGGAAAATTAAAAGAGAAAGAGCAGAGTATTACCTCCCTTGTTGGAATCATAAAAGACCCCTGTTTTATTTTAGACGAGAAACGTTCTTTTCTTTATGCCAATCCCAGTTTTTTAAGATTATGCGGGGTTGATGAATTTTCTCTTCTTTCCCGTTCCGCCCTTACTCTCTTTCTGAAGAGGGGAGAGGTGGAAAAATTTGTTGAGCTTGTATTCCAAAAAGGGGAGGTCTCCAAGTATGAGTTGGAGTTAGATAAGGAATTCTATTCTGCCCAGGGGAAGACATTTTTCTTAGAAGGGAAAGGAACGAGGGCGGTCTGCGTGCTCAACCGGATTACGGAGCGGAAAAGGTGGGAGGAGGCGAAGCAAGAATTAGTTACCGCCATTGCCCACGAATTAAAAACTCCATTGACCGCAATTAAAGGAGCGGTAGAGACCTTAGAGGAGCAGGTAAGGGGGAAAAGTCGGCAGTTTCTGTCCTTGATTGGTGCTCACACCGAACGACTGGCGGAGATTACGAATAATCTTCTAACCCTTTCCCGCTTGGAAGAGATGGAGAAGGGAAGCGTCCCATTAAGTCTCACCGATGTTAATCTAAGGGTGATACTAAAAAATGTCTTAAATCTCTTCTCATTCGCCTGCAAAAAGAAACGGATTCGAACAAAATTGATTTTGCCTAAAGAGGATTTGGTCGTGAAAGGGGATTCCTACTTTTTGGAACAGGCATTTATCAATCTGATGGATAATGCGGTAAAATATACGGAAAAAGGGAAGATTGAAATTAAGTTAATTCAGGGTTTAGATTATGTGGAGATTTCATTCTCTGATACCGGGATTGGAATTCCACCTGAGGATTTGGATAAAATTTTTGAGAGGTTTTATGTGGTGGATAAATCCCGTTCCCAGAAATTTGGGGGAAGTGGTTTGGGATTAGCAATTGTGAAGCATATTGTCAACCTTCATAAAGGGAAGGTGGAAGTGAAAAGCGAATTGGGCAAAGGTTCAACCTTTACCGTATTTTTGCCCCGAAGTTAAATTCTCCTCTATTCCCCACCGGCGTTTAAGGCGGCACCAAGGGCACCAAGAATTTGAGGTTCCTCCGGAACGAATATCTCTTTTCCCAACCTTGTCTTTAAGCAAGAGACAATGCACCGATTCTTTGCTACCCCACCACCAAAGACAATTTCCCCTTCAAAACCAATACTACCAACCAAGGCAAAGACCCGATTGACAACCGCTTGATGGAGTCCCAGGGCGATATTTTTTGGGTCTTCGCCTCGGGCAATAAGAGAGACCACCTCTGATTCGGCAAAGACCGTGCACATCGCATTTATGGTCAAAGAAGTCCTCGCCGCTAATGCCGATTTCCAGAATTCCTCAATCGTATAACCAAGGGTGTGCGCCATAACTTCTAAGAACTTACCGGTTCCGGCGGCACAACGGTCATTCATCACAAAGTCTAAGACTTTCCCTTTTTCTACTTTAATTACCTTGCTGTCCTGTCCGCCAATGTCAATTACGGTTCGGCAATGGGGGAAATAAAAATTTGCCCCTAAGGCGTAGGCTTTGATTTCCGTAATCACCGGACAACCAATCTCTTCCTGGAGGCGGTGGCGTCCATAACCCGTAGCGACAATTTTGTCGAAGGAAACGGATTGGAGAAGTTCTTTTGCCTTTGCTAATTGGTCAATACCGGTATCAACAATTTGGTAATAGCAAAGATTTCTTCCCTCCAAAACGACAATCTTGATTGTCCGGGAACCAATATCAATCCCCGCGGTCTTAACCACTTACTTTTATCTTAACCTTTCTAAGAAGGCTTCAATCCTCGTGCGGAGTGGTCCGATATCCTCCTCCGAATAATCAGTTTCAACCTTTAGGGCTGGGATATTTACCGATTTTAAGGCGGCATCAACCCGAATCGCCTCAATATTATAGCCGTGGCAATATTGGAGAACATACTGGATAACACCGTCAACCTTATATTCCTGTGCCTTCTTTACGACGCCATCAATCCTTTCCCGATTGGGTGTGAAACAGGCGCAGTTTATCTTTAAGTAGCGGTCAGCAATCGCTTTGACCTGAGCGGTGAGGTCTTCTGCTGTTTCTTCAATTAGGTTCTCAAAATAACGGCTACCGGTGCAAGTCTCATCGGCAACGATAATAGCACCGGCATTTTCAATCAGAGAATGGATTTTCCAATTCCCGATTACGGCTGGACAGCCGGAGACCATTATCCTTTTTCCTCCCTTGGGAAAAGGAGAGATACCTTTTTCCACCCTTTCTTCTAACTCGGCGTTTAAGCGATTGAGGTTGGTCGTAAAACGGATTGGCTCGTCAATCAGTGCGACCTGCATAACTACCAAGGCATCAAGACCACTGATTGGTGAGGGGTCGGATTTTCTTAATTCGGCTAATTTTAATAGTGCCTTTCTTTTTTCGTTCATTATCTTTATCGCCTGAGTTAAATTTTTACTTTCTAATTTATTTCCAGAGAGTTCTTCCATCTTCCTTCCGAATTCGGCTACGGCCTGGCGCCACAGTTCAACATCAATCGCTTCTTTTTTCTGAGGAACTTCCATCACATGGAAATTGACCTTTCCCGCCAGAATCTCCCAGGTCTTCTTTTTGCCATCACAGGTCGTCTCACCTACGGCCATATTCTTAATCGGGGCATAAGGGCAGGTTTTGGAAAAGGCTAATCCCAAGGTTGATTTGATTAAAGGGCAGATAGCGCGGGGAAAAAGGCTCTCGGCGTAAGGGATGGAGAATTGAGTTCCGCCGCAGAGGGCAACAGGGATAACATCAACTGCCAAGGCAATCTCCTCTGGGACATAGATGCAGAAGGTGCCAATCATCTTTTTCCCTTTGCCTTTGGCATCAATAATCTCTTTCACCCTTCCCCCGTGCGATTCGTGAATCATATTGTCAAAATACTTCATCCCTTCGGGTCTATTCTTCTGGGCGCCAACCGTTTCCTGGTAGGTTCGGCTTAGGGCATTCAGGAGTTCATTGTGGAGGTTAACATCCAGTCCTAAATCCTGCCACATCTTTTCGTATCCGTTCATTATTCCTCCTTGATTTTATTTTTGGGAATTAGATGGGAGGGATGAGGCGGGAATCTCTTTGCCTTGGGCATTCGGCCCGAGATGAAATTTTTCATCTCTTTCTCATCCCAGTTTCTTTCTTCATTATTTTAATTATCGGTCAAGGGACCAACGGAAGGAGATTGGTTAGGTAGTGTTTAATATTTTTCGGGAGGGCGAAAGATATTCCGGATTTTCCTTCGGGAGAACAAACTACTTATCAAGGAAATGAGATAAAAGTCGGCAAAAAGGGGTAGATTACTGGTATTTTTAAGGCTTAATTTTTAACCGAAAATTAACATTTTCTTTAAACGCTCTTAACCGACCTTATTTACAATAATGGGTTATGATAAATATAATAAAAAAGAAGCGAATATGCTGAATAAATACCTTGCCTTATTCTTTATCTTGGGTTTGCTCTTTTTCCCGCCTCGAATCTTTGCCGGTGAGGCGGAGATTCAGATGACGCAGTGGATTCGCTACACTCACGCCTACCAAAAGGATACCACAAAGACGACCCTTACGAAATCCGAATTCTCTCTGGAACGAGGCTACCTCCGTCTGAATTATAAGTATAATGATAACTGGCGTATTTACTTTACCTCGGACATCTACACCTCCTCTAAATTCCCGGAGGTCGCCGGATTAAAAATTAAGGATGCCTATCTGAGGATCGCTAACTTTCTTCTACCCGATTTGGATTTAAACATTGGGCTCCAAAAGACCTATTTCAGCCGAATTCACGATTGGGAATATCTGACCGTAGAGAAGGCTTACACCGATAAGAACAAAATTGTCGCCTCGGCGGATTACGGAATTTCCCTCACCGGGATTCTTCCTAAGGCTTTTGGCCAGTATCGGTTCGGTTTATACAATGGGGAGGGTTATAATAAACTTCCGGTAAATACGACGCCCACTCTTCTTGGTGATTTAAGGATAGTTCCTTTTAGTGGTCTCGTAATCGGTGGTTCGGTTCTTTACGAAAAGGAGAACCGGATTCGTTTTAAATACTCGCCCAAACCTCCGGCCGATACGCTTAGTAAGAATTCCTTCGGCTTAGCCCCCTTTGCTCGGCTTACCTTCGGAGACCTCCGATTAGAAGGGGAATATATTCTCTACCGTTTTGACCGGGTGCATCACGATACGACAGGAGGAACTCTTGTGGAGAAGAAGAGGCGATATGAACTCGGTGGTTTTTATCTGATGCCGATATTGATTATCCGACCAATTAAAGCAGAACTTTTGGGACGTTTTGACCTCTTCCAACAGAAGGAAGACGGCAAAAAGAACGAAAAGATAAGTTCCTGGCTGGCAGTTGCCGGAGTTAACTACTATCCCTTTGGTAAGGATGTCGTTTTCCAGTTTAATTGGCAAAGGGAGAGGTATCTGGATAAAAATCTGCCAGGAACGGATATATTCTATTTCCAAGTGAAAGGGACTTGGAAAAAATTATTTTCCGAGTAAAATGGAGGGTAACATGAAAAGACTTTTTCCGCTATTTTTAAGTATCGCCTTGCTCCTTTCCGCCAAGGAGATAATCGTTAAGGGTTCGGACACGATGGTTAACTTAGTTCAGCAATTGGCGGAAAGGTATACCGCAGTGCATCCGGATGCGACGATTTCGGTTATCGGTGGTGGTTCCGGTGTCGGGATTACTTCCCTTATCGAAAAGGAAGTGGATATTGCTAACTCTTCGCGCGAGATAAAGGATAAAGAGATTATCGCAGCAAAAGAGAAAGGGGTTAATATCTACAAAATCCCAATTGGCATCGACCTCCTTTGCGTTATCGTTAACGAGAAAAATCCGGTGACGAAATTGACTGTTTCCCAACTCGGGAAAATTTACCAGGGGAAAATCAAGAATTGGCAGGAAGTGGGAGGAGAGAAGAAGCCAATTTCTCTCTATGGTCGCCAACCGGCTTCCGGAACATATGTCTTCTTCCGCGAGATAGCAGTGAAAGGAGAATACTCACCCAGGATGCAACAGATGGCGGGGACGGCGCAGATTGTTGATGCGGTGAGGAATGATATTAATGGGATTGGCTATGTCGGATTAGGTTATGTGCGAGGGCAGAAGGGAATAAAGGTTCTGGCAATTGCCCGGGATGAAAAAGGTCCCTACCTTTCTCCATTGAATGAAGAAGAACTGAAAAAGTATCCTCTTGCTCGTCCCTTATATCAGATTACTAATGGGAAACCGAAAGGAGAGGCAAAAAGGTTTATCGAATGGGAACTATCAGAAGCCGGGCAAAAGATTGTAGAAGAGGTTGGCTTTCTCCCCCTGCCCGAAGAGATGCGAAAAGAGGTTTTGACGAAACTGAAATAGATGCGGAAAATAAAAGATAGATTTGGCGTAATCCTTTTCCTTTTCCTTTCGCTAATTAGTGGTTCGGTTCTTATCGGTATTCTACTCTTCTTAGGGATTTATGGGTTAAGGACTTTTGCCGAGGTGAGATTTACCGATTTCCTTTTTGGGACGGTCTGGAACCCAGATGCCTACGGTCAACCCCAGTATGGTCTTCTTCCGAATCTTTGGGGGACATTCCTCACAAGTTTTCTCGCTATGCTGATTGCTTTACCTTCTGGGATTTTCGGTGCTCTCTTTCTTTCGGAGCGAATCGCCGGTCGGTGGCGTTTGGGAATAAAGACATTAGTGGAATTATTTGCCGGTTTTCCGTCGGTGGTGATTGGCTTTTTGGGACTCACAATCGTTGCGCCCTTAATCAGCAAGTTATTTAATGTTCCTTCGGGAATTGGGGTCTTAAATGCCAGTCTAATTCTTGCCTTGATGGCTTTGCCGACGATTATCAGTATTTCTGATGATGCCTTACGAGCGGTGCCCAATAGTTTTCGAGAGGCAAGTTATGCCCTGGGCGCATCTAAATGGCAGACAAGTGTTAAGGTTGTTTTACCAGCAGCGAAATTCGGGGTAATGGCGGCGAGTTTATTAGGTTTTGGTCGGGCGGTTGGTGAGACGATGGCGGTTTTAATGGTGGCGGGGAATGCCCCAATCATTGCTAAGTCGTTATTTGACCCAACGCGCACGATAACGACAACGATTGCCATTGAATTGGGTGAGGTTGCATCCAATACTACCCATTTCTATACCCTTTTCACCTTAGGCTTAGTTCTCTTTCTCATCTCTTTATTTGTCAACCTCCTATCAATGTTCATTCAAAAGAAGGAGAGAGAGATTCTCCTATGAGAAGGATTGGGGGAGTGCGGGCAAATTTCGGGTTTGTTATCTCCGCTCTCCCCCTCTTTCTTTTTTTGGCGATTATCATCTATGCCTTCTTCTACCTATTACAAAACGGGATAAAGGTTCTCAGCTGGGAGTTTTTGACATCGTTTCCCAAAAAAGGGATGACCGAAGGTGGAATATTTCCAGCGGTGATTGGGACAATCTATGTGACATTTATCTCTCTGCTTTTTGCGGTGCCGATTGGTGTTGCCTCAGGGATATATCTTTCGGAATATGCCCCGGATAATTTCTTTGTTAAGTTCATCCGGATCTCGGGGAGGAGTTTAGCCGGTATTCCTTCGATTGTTTACGGGTTGTTCGGAGTGGCATTTTTTGTCCGAACCTTAGGTATGGGGATGTCAATTTTAGCCAGTGGTTTAACCCTTTCTCTTCTGGCTTTACCGGTTCTAATTACAACAACCGAAGAGGCGATGCGGACAGTGCCCATTTCCTTTCGCGAAGCGGCGTTGGCCTTAGGGGCGACAAAGTGGGAGACAATAAGATTTCATGTTTTGCCCTATGCCTTTCCCGGAATTCTAACCGGAATTCTTTTATCTTTTGCCCGGGCTTGCGGTGAAACCGCCCCCATACTTTTTACTGGAGTGACATTCTACCTGAAATATTTACCGAGAACACCATTAAGTAAATTTATGGCTCTTCCCTATCATCTTTTCATCCTTGCCACCCAACACGAGAACATTCTTAAAGTTAGACCGTTAGCCTTTGGCACGGCGCTCGTTCTTTTACTTCTTGTGCTTTCTTTTTCGACGTTAGCGTTCTATTTTCGTAAGAAAATGATAAAAAAGGAATGGTAGGATGGAAAACAAGATAAAAATTGTCAATCTTTCCCTCTGGTTTGGCGAGCGGCAGATATTGAGGGGAATAAATCTAAATATTCCTCCGAGAGCCGTCACTGCAATCATGGGTCCTTCTGGTTGTGGCAAATCAACGCTTCTTCGCTGTCTCAATCGTTTGAATGACTTAATTCCTAATACGATAATTAAGGGAGAGGTATTGATTGATGGGAAGAATATTTATGACCCGGATGTTGATATCATTGAGTTAAGGAAAAAGGTGGGGATGGTTTTTCAAAAACCCAACCCCTTCCCTAAATCGGTTTATGAGAATATCGCCTTCGGCTTGCGAATTCATCGAATGGGAAATATTAAAGAGCGGGTGGAGAAGGCACTGGTGGCGGCTAACCTTTACGAGGAGGTGAAGGATAAATTGCACGAGAATGCCCTAAAACTCTCTGGTGGTCAACAGCAACGTCTCTGTCTTGCTCGTTGTTTGGCGGTAGAGCCGGAGATAATCCTTTTGGATGAGCCAGCATCCGCTTTAGACCCAATCGCGGCCAGAAAATTAGAAGAACTGCTTGGAAGGTTAAAAGAGAGATATACGATTGTGATTGTGACCCATAATATGCAGCAAGCGGCGAGGGTTTCGGATTATTGCGCCTTCCTCTGGTTAGGCGAAATAGTAGAATTTGGTAAAACCGAGGAAATTTTCACAAAGCCTAAGGATAAAAGGACGGAGGATTTTCTGGTTGGGAAATATGGGTAGGATAATTGACAGACTTTTTTGAAGCGGTAAGATGGGGTGGAAATTATGACCTTGGAAGAAATGATTAATGGTTTGAAAGAGAAGTTATTAAAATCGGCAACCTTGGTCCAGGGGATGGTAGAAAAGAGCATCAAATCCCTTTTGGAGCGGAATGAGAAATGGGCTCGGGAGGTGATTGAGGTTGACGAAAAAATGGCAAACGAGAATGAGATAGTGATTGAAGATGAGGCGATAAAGATTATTGCCCTTCATCAACCCGAAGCCACTCCTTTGCGCACCTTAATAATGATTATTAAGATAAACAATGATTTGGAGAGGATTGGTGACCACGCGGTTAATATCTCCGAAGCTGCTCTCTCTCTTATCCCAAAACCTTATGTGAAAAAACTGATTGACCTACCCCGAATGGCGGAGATTGCGATAGGGATGTTAAAGGATAGTTTAACCGCCTTTTTAAGAGGAGATGGCGATTTAGCCCGAGAGGTTTGTCAGAGAGACGATACGGTTGATGGACTCCGCGACCAAATCTTCCGCGAACTCCTCACTTTTATGATTTCCGACCCGAAGACGATTGAACGGGGACTTCTTTTAATCCTAATTACCCGGAATTTAGAACGGATTGCGGATTTAGCAACCAATATCGCTGAGGATGTGATTTTTATCGCTGAAGGCGAGGTAATAAAACACGGACGAGGGATAAAGGAAAGAGAAAATCTTTAATCCGACTTACGGCCGGAGATAGTTTTCTCAATTCTTTCTATCTATAATTCTTAAAATCTTCTCTTCGTAGCGCAAAAATACCTTGCCGGTTAGATAACCCAAGAGCCAGCCAAATAAGACATCCGAAGGGTAATGTTCTCCAGAATAGACCCGGGAGAAACCAACGAGAAAGGATAAGGTATAAAGAGGGAGTTTTAATTTGGGATACTTCTCACTATAAATTACTGCCAAACTCATACTCTGGGCGGAATGGGTAGAAGGGAAAGAGGAGTCCCAGCGGGAAGATTCTCTTTTTGGTCTTTGTCGATTGGAGAGTGTCTTTATCGAAGTGGAGAGAAAAGCAACACTGGTAGTGGAAAGAAGGGCGATTTTCCCTATATCTCTTTCTCTCTTCTTTCCCAAGGAGAAGAGAAAGAAGTGGGCGGTAAAAAGGGAAGACTGGGTGGAAAGGACTTCTATCCCGGCATTCAAATGGTCAAGGACAGGGGATTTTAGGTCGGAGTGGATATAATGGAAAATTTCGGTATCCAGATTAAAAAAGAGAAAGAGGAGAACCATTAGAAGATAACTCTTATCGGAATAGAGAATTCCTCAGCAACTTTTTTAACCCTTTCCTTTAAGATTTTTGTATAGCGGTTGTAGTTTTGCCGGATTTGCTCATAAAAATGAATCGCTGCGGGGTAATTTTGAATTGCCGTTATTATTTTGGGGAGTTTCCTTTCGATGTAGTTCAACCGGTCAACGAGAATTTCTTCCACCCCAAGCGCTTCGCCTAAACGAAAAACCTCTTTTATTTCTTCTTCCTTATCGGAGAAATAGGGGAGGACTGGACCGAAGAAAAGGGTTGTTTTTATTCCCGCTCTCTTCAATTCTTTTAAGGTTTTTATCCTTTCTTCAATCGCCGGGGAATTAGGTTCAAAGATTTTTCTTATCCTCTCGTCCAAAGTCGTTAGGGTCATTTCAACCGATATTTCACCGGGAATTTTCTGACCGGCGAGCAAATCAATGTCCCGCAGGCAAAGGGAAGATTTGGTTAAGATGGTGAAGGGGAAGCGAAAATCTTTTAAGAGTTTAATCGCTTCCCGGGTCAATTGGTATTTCTCTTCAATTGGCTGGTAAGGGTCACAGACCGTGCCGAGGCAAATTTCTCCGAGTTTCTTTCTTTTCAATTCCTCTCTTAATCTCGCCAGAAGATTTACTTTTACTTCAATAATTTCTCCCCAGGGCAAAACATTCCGCCAGCGGCCAATAAAATCGGCGTAACAATAGATACAACCGTGGGCACAGCCAATGTAAGGATTTAGGGAATAAGCAATGCCAGAAATTCCTGACTTTACCAGAGCTTGTTTTACCCTTATCTCCCGAATCATAATTAGGTTGTATAATCTGTAATTAAATCCTTTCTCTCTTTGAATCCGATGCAGTATTCTCTTATTGGACATTTAGAGCATTCTGGTTCAGGAGTATTCCGACAAAATTTTGTTCCGATAATCATTAATCCATCATCAAGGTCTCCAATTCCATATCCTGAGTTAAATAAGAGGACGGCGGGGATGTGCTGAATTTCAATCCGCTTTGGTTTTCTTTCTTTTATCATTAGATGTTCTACGCAAAGGGATTGGTAAGAGTTTATTAAATCTTGTATTTGAGAGAACCTTTCCGACACTTTCCCTCGGATTTTGGTAACCCGAATATAGTTCGTTCCCCTTTTGCCTCTTATCTTTTGGATAACATTCCAATTTTGGTAAGTCGACAAATCAGCACAATTTAGAAGAAATCCGGTTCGGAATAAAATACGACCGACATTACTATCAAAAGGCAATTCATAAGAAAAAGGTCCCCAGGAGTTATCTTTTCGTTTAACTAACTTGAAAGTGTGAATGTACCATTTAATAAATAGGTGGCATGCCTTATCTCCAATAGCACTCCCCAAACCATACCTTTCATGGCGTTTTAACATTCGGCTCGCAATTTCCGATGAGGGATAATTTTCTAAATATTCAATTAATGGCTCAAGAGATTCTTGTTGGTTTTTTTGCTGGTCTTTTTCCAAAAGGAGGGGAAGGCACAATGGGACACCCCATCGATGGACACTATAATCTAAAACCTTGTTGGGGACTATACCTCGTGGTGATTGAGCAAAGAATAGATTGTATTTAGAGGGTGAAGATTCATTTTCCAATGCCCAATCTCTTGCCCGGATTTTTTTAATTCCTGAATGCTTTTCTAAGATGCTGTCAATAGAAATACCAAACTCTTTGAAAAAGTCGGCATTAACAAGTAAGTATCTCGCTAATATTTCTCTTCGCGTCCAAAGACCATCATTTTTATCAAGGTCTTTATGGATGAGTTTTTTATTATTATCACATTTTTCTATCATATTCATTTCTTTTCTCCCGGAATAAATATAGAGATTTAGTTTGGGGCATGAGAATTGATTTAGTCATTTTTTTATCTATTCTCTTTCTTGCCTTAGGCTCATTGTGAGGGATTTTTTCAAAAACGGAAATTAGCTGTTCTCTTAAGTTCAAGGGCTCGGATAATCTTTTTTCGGCGATTTTTAAGTACTTCTCTTTTATTTCGTATCCGACCCATCGGCGATTAAGATTATTAGCAACCTTCGTTGTTGTTCCGATACCTAAAAATGGGTCTAAAACTAAATCTCCTTCATAAGAAAAAAATTTTATCAGACGATATGGAATTTCTTCCGGAAAGGGACAGGGATGGTCGTATTGATTTGGTGGCACTGGAGCAATATGCCAAATATTGTTTGCCAATTCCTTAGTAAATAATTCGTCAATTGGAATTTTGTTTTTCTCTTTTTCTTCTTTTGTTTGCGTTCGGTAAAACTTAGGACCAGGTTTCCGAAATATTAAAATGTACTCGGTCATAATATTTGGGCAGTAGTATCCGGGATAAGGATTCTGAATTGTCACCCCCGCTCTTTTCACACCTCCGGTTACTTTATACCAGATGATGTCCTGATAGAATTCGTAACCAATCTTTTCCATTAAAGAGACAAAGTGTTGCGGTAAAGGATAGTGTTTTCCTTTATAAAGAACGGTTCCAATAACCACACAACAGTGTGGACATCGTAATCTATTGCATTCCAATAAGGAGGGGAGGTTACAATTAAATCGACTGTTTCATTTTGGATTTCGTCCATTCTCTCACAAGATTTCAGAAAGATTTTATTCACGGACTTCACTCCGCTTCGTGTCGTTTAATATTCCCCTTAGCATATTTGCCCAATATGTCATATTCAATGTTTACTCTGTCCCCGACCCTTCGGTATTTTAAGGTTGTATTCTCATAGGTGTATGGTATTATCATCACTTGGAAGGAACTGCTTCTGATTTGTGAGACGGTTAAACTTATGCCGGAGAGAGCAATTGACCCCTTTTCCACGATATTTTTGATGTTTTTATTTTCTACCTTTATCTCAAGAAGGAAATTTCTCCCCGACCTGGTAATTTTAATTATCCGACCAACCTCATCAACATGTCCCTGAACAAAATGACCGCCAAAACGGTCGCCGGCTATAATTGCTCTTTCTAAGTTACAGAAATCACCCTTTTTCAAATCTTTTAGGGTTGTTTTTGATAAGGTTTCTTTCGTTACCTCAACCAGAAAGGTGTTATCTTTAATTCCGATGACGGTTAGACAACAACCCTCAACCGCGATTGAGTCACCTAATTTCATATCCTTCGTTAAAGAACTCTGGATGGTTAGAATTCTATTTCCAGCCCGGAAGGAGACATTAGAAATCCGACCAACTTCTTCAATAATACCGGTGAACATAGGCGGTGAAAAGGAAATCTTCTCCTATCCTTTTAATTTTTCCCTCTTTTAATTTAATCGCTTCTTTGAGACTACCGAGAGAGAGTTTTTCGGTGAAGGAGAGTCCTTTGCCCAAAATCTTTGGTGCCAGAAAGAGAAATACCCGGTCAACAATCCCGGCTTGGAGGGCAGAGGAGAAGACTTCTGCGCCCCCTTCAATCAAGACTTTGGCACAACCCAATTGATAAAGTTCCCTCAGGATTTCTGACCAGGCAAGGAGGCCATTTTCCTCAGGAACCGGGATGACTTTTACACCCAGCTCTTCCAACCTTTTTCTTTTTTCGTTCTCTCTGGAGTTTCTTTGGGTAAAGATTATTATCTCCCCTTTCTCTTTCAATAGTTGACAGGTCAAGGGGATTCTTAATCTTTTGTCTAAAACGACTCTTTTCAGGAATTTCCTTCGTCGGCGGCAGGTTAATTTCGGGTCATCCCGAAGGATGGTTCTTATCCCAACTAAGACCGCATCTTGTTCACAGCGGAGAAGGTTTGAGAAGTTCCTTGCCTTCTTTTCGGTGAGCCATTTACTTTCTCCTTTTTTGGTAGCAATCTTACCATCAAGCGTTAATGCGGACTTCAATGTCACATAAGGCATCTTTTTCTTTACATACTTTATATACCATTCGTTTATTGTTTTTGCCTCCTTTTCCATAATTCCCGACCGGACTTTAATTCCTGCCTTCTCCAATACCTCTCTCCCTTTTATTATGGGATTTGGGTCCTCCATCGCAAAGACCACTTCTTTAATTCCTTCTTTAATAATCCTTTCGGCACACGGCGGTGTCTTGCCGTAATGGGAGCAAGGTTCTAACAAGGAGTAAAGGGTTGAACCGGGTAATAAATCTCTTTCCTTAACACTTTCAATTGCGAGAATCTCGGCGTGGGGTCCGCCGAATCTTTTATGGTAGCCTTTGCCGATTATCTTCCCGTTCTTTACCAAAACTGCTCCACAAAGGGGGTTAGGGGAGGTGAAGAAGCGTCCCTTCCTGGCGAGTTTTAGGGCAAGATTAAGGTAATCTTTTTCGGTGAGGGTTATATTTGCTGATGAAGGACTCACCCCTTAACTCCAGGGAGGGCTTCTCTTACTCTTTTGCCTTTTCCTTTTTTGCCTCTTCAATTATTTTGGCGCTAATTTCCTTTGGCACCTCTTCGTAGAAGGCAAATTTCATTGTGAAATACCCTCTTCCCTGAGTTAACGAGCGGAGGGTTGTTGAGTATTTGTATAATTCAGCGAGAGGACAGTGGGCTTTAACCACCTGTAAATTCCCCTCCCGGTCAATACCTAAGATTCTTCCCCGACGGGCATTGAGGTCGCCGACGACATCGCCTAAAAATTGCTCTGGACAGCGCACCTCTAATTCCATTATCGGTTCCAAAAGGATTACTCCTGCCTTTTCGCAGGCATTACGGAACGCCATAATGGCGGCAATCTTAAAGGCGATATCCGAAGAGTCAACCGGATGGAAACTGCCGTCGTAAACTGTAACCTTCAAGTCGGTCATTGGGTAATTAGCCAGAAATCCGGCCTCCATCGCTTCTCTGGTTCCTTTTTCAACGGAGGGGATATACTTGGCCGGTATTGCTCCGCCGTAGATGGCATCAAGAAATTCAAACCCCTTTCCTCTGGGTAGAGGTTCAATCCGGAGCCAGACATCACCGTATTGTCCCCGTCCACCGGTCTGCTTCTTATATTTTCCCTGGGCTTCCGCTTTTTTTGTGATTGTTTCCCGATAAGGAATCTTTGGCTTTGCGGTTTCAACCGCGACGTCAAACTTTCGCTTCAATCTCCCTAAAATCACATCAAGGTGTAATTCACCCAGTCCGGAGATAATCTGCTGTTTAAGTTCCGTGGCGTAATAAAAAGAAAATGTTGGGTCTTCGTTATGGAGCCGGTGGAGTCCATTAGAAACCTTTTCTTCGTCTCCCCGAGTCTTTGGAATGATGGCGATTGAGATTGACGGTTCCGGAAATTTAATTGGCGGTAATTTGAGGTTTAACTCGGGAGTGGTAAGGGTATCGGAGGTTCTGGTCTCCTTTAATTTCACCAGTGCCCCGATTTCCCCGGTGCGCAGTATGCCAACCTCTTCTCTCTCCTTCCCTTTTATATAATAAATTTGATTGATTTTTTCCGGACGACCGGTCGTCATATTTATCAGGGTATCACCGGATGCCACTTTACCTTGAAGAACCTTGCAATAATTTAAATCGCCGATGTGGAGTTCGGAAACGGTTTTAAAGATGAAAAGAAGGGGTGAACCATCGGGTTTCACCGGAATGGTCTTCTCCTCAGTTATTATTTCGCAATCGATTGGCGAAGGTAGATATTCGCTGGCGAAATCAAGAATTAAATCGACACCGATGCCCTCTAAGGCGTCTCCCGCTAAGATGGGGAAAACTTCCCTTTTCTTTATTCCTTCCTTTAGTCCCAATTGAATCTCTTCTTTTGTTATTTCCCCACCTTCCAGATATTTATTTAATATCGTCTCAGAAACATCGCCCAGGGCTTCAACAATCCTTTCTCGGTATTTGCTTACTTCGCCCTTTAACTCTTCCGGAAGAGGGCTTTCCTTCTTCTCGCCATTCTCATAATAGTATGCCTTCTCGTTTAGAATATCCACCAGACCCCTAAAATTTGTCTCCTTACCGATAGGGAAAAATAAGGGGACAGCCTTGACACCGATTGCCTTTCCTAATTCGTCTAAAACCTTAAAGAAGTCGCTATGTTCCTTTTTTAACTTGTTGACAAAGAAGAAAACCGGTTTTCCCTCTTCGCCGAGGTAACGGAGACAGATTTCGGTCCCCACTTCTATACCACCGGTGCCATCAATTACCACACAGGCGGAATCACAAGCCCGAATTCCGGAAAGGACCTCTCCTAAGAAATCGGCGTAACCGGGGGTATCAATCAGGTTAAATAAAAAGCCCTTATATTCTCCATAACCCAAAGCCAGGTTGATACTTACCTTTCGAGCGATTTCGTCCTCGTCGTAGTCAAAGAAAGAAGTTCCCTCATCAACTCTTCCTCTTCGGGGGCTTGCTCCTAAGAGGAAGATTAGGTTATCAGCAATGGTTGTCTTGCCACAACCCGAGTGACCAAAAAAGCCAATGTTTCTAATCTTTTCCGGAACATATTCTCTCATATTTTCATAATAACTGATTTCTAATGAAAAGTCAACTCCCGTTAATTATCGGATGCCTTCTTTGGCGACCTCATTCCGAAAAGAGATAAACCAGGAGATTCTTTCCTGCTTTGCAGTGAATTTATTTGAGGATTATTAATCTCTTCTCCTTGGCTCCTTTTTAAGAAATAGACGCCCGATTTCAATACCTTTTACAAACTGGGCATTGCGAATGGTAGAGAATAATTTTCCAAAATTGGTAAATAGAGTTAGACCTTTTACCGGATAATGAGTTTTTCGGTGAATTCTTTATTTTCCACTTTTATCTTTAATAGATAGATACCGGTTTTTATCCCCTTTAATGAGATTTTTGGCTCTTTGGAAGAGAAGTTAATCTCTTTTATCAACTTTCCGGAAACATCAAAGATTTCAATCTCTTTTACGGGCAACGAAGAACGGATAACGAAGAAAGAATTTGCCGGATTGGGATAGATTTCTGAGGTGAAAGGTTTAATCTCAGGTATGAAGTATTCTTCAATTCCCGTCACATCTCGAATGACTGAGATAGTGGAAGAACCGTAATTTGCCACATAGGTTCGGTTCTGGATTGAATTCCAGGCAAAGGCACAAGGAGCACTTCCCGCGGGAATTGTTGCGATTACCCGGTTAGTTGCTCCATCAATCACTGAAACATTGTCACTTCCCCAATTGGCGCAATAGACCTTATTATTTGTTGAGTTCCAAACCAAAGCCCAAGGACCACTCCCCACCTGAATTGTTGCGATTACTTGGTTAGTTGCCCCATCAATCACCGTAACATTGTTAGTATAATAATTGGCGCAATAGATCTTATTATTTGTTGAGTTCCAGCAAAGGGAATGAATATCTTCTCCAGCCGGGATTTTCGCAATCTTTTGGTTTGTTTCCCCATCAATCACAATCACGCAATTACCATAGTAACCACCGACATAGATTTTATTATTCGTCGCATTATAAGTGAAGGCTTGGGGATATACCATTCCCGAAAGTGAATCCGGAAGATAGATTGTTGTCTCAAGCCACTGGCTGAATAAAGAAGCAGGGAGGAGAAAGCAGAGGAGAGTAAGGAGAACAAACCGCTGACCGTTTTCTGCCTTTCCTGAAAGCCGATAAATCTTTTTGGTAAAAGCCCTAACCTTACCTTTTTGGATAAAGGTTAAAAGTTTCATCTTACCTCCTTCGGGTTGTTCTGAGGCACAACCCAAAAAACCTGCCTTTTTGGTTCGTCGTCCTTTTACTCGCTAATTTCATTTCTTTAATTATAATCCAAATTTCTGTCAATACCCTCAAATTTTTAACTCTAACCCTTTAATATCATTCCGACAATCAAGGCAGAAAGTCATTTTTCCCTCCTAATTTTTCATTTTGATAAGTCTCTATTTTTCAATAACTTATAAAAATGACCATTTTTGAACTAAATTCTTCTGCTTTGCGGAAAATGTTAGTGACACTAACATTTTTTCTCACTTGATTTTGTCTCTAAGTCCTTATCTTACAATAACTTAGAGCCTTTTTCTTAATTTTATCACCATTTGCTCCCTTTCCGAATTTTCCCCAAGCCCCGCTCAATAGGGGTTATTCACCCCTCTTGCGGAAAAGAAAGCCCCCTGGCTTTTTTTCCTGTCACCCCGTTGGGGAAAATTCCTTTTCCCCAAGCCCCGCTCAATAGGGGTTATTCACCCCTCTTGCGGAAAAGAAAGCCCCTTGGCTTTTTTTCCTGTCACCCCGTTGGGGAAAATTCCTTTTCCCCAAGCCCCGCTCAATAGGGGTTATTCACCCCTCTTGCGGAAAAGAAAGCCCCCTGGCTTTTTTTCCTGTCACCCCGTTGGGGAAAATTCCTTTTCCCCAAACCCCGCTCAATAGGGGTTATTCACCCCTCTTGCGGAAAAGAAAGCCCCTTGGCTTTTTTCCTGTCACCCCGTTGGGGAAAATTCCTTTTCCCCAAACCCCGCTCAATAGGGGTTATTCACCCCTCACCCCGTTGGGGAAAATTATTAGCCTCTTATTAAGCCAAATTTTTAAGCCCTTTACTTAGTCTTTTTCCTTCTCTCTCTTTATAGCCTTTTCTCTCCCTTTTTCCTTCTCTCCTTCCTTTCCTTTTCTCCTTTCTCCCTCTTAATCTCCTCTCCCATCGCTCTCCCTGTTTCTTCCCGAGTCTCCCTTTCTCTCCCCTGCTCAATCCCTTAGGGAAGGTCTTCCTCAATAAAAAAAGCGAAAGGTTTTCCAGAAGGAGATTGGATGATTGACATTTTTCTTCATTTCCTTTATAATTAGAAAGAAGAAGATTTTATGGAGATGTTAGAACTTCTTGCCGAAATTCAAAAGGAGAGTAAGGCTCTTGCCAAAATCTTCGCCCGCTATCAAAGGGCAAAAGAAGGAGAGGACCTAAAAAAAGTGGAAAGATTTTTGGTCTACCTTAAAAAGGGATTGGAAGGTATTAAAAATCCGTATCTTAAAGAACTTGGAGAGAGATTTTATCGGGAAGTTTCTGAATCCTTAAAGAAGGAGAAGGAGGCTTTAAGGGAGAGATTTGGTTGGGAGTTGAAGGAATTGTTGGCGAAGGAAGGGAAGGTGATAAGAGGGCAATATCCGGATTTAAGAATTGGTCCATTAACCTTAGAGGTAAATTTTGACACCAATCTCTGCCACCTCTACTGGGGAAATAAGGTGGAAGTGATAAGAAGAAAAATGCCCCTTAAACCGCCTTTAATTCTTAAAACCATCCAAGAGTTTTATCGCACCCTTTCCGTTAAGGATTTTAATCCTCAGGTTTTTGCTCGCCATCTCTTTACCGCTTATTGTCAGTTCCTTTCTGCCAACCGGTGCCCAGAAGCGGACCGGGTCTTTCTCGTTGACCTTTTACCAGCGATTGCCTTCCTAATTCAGGGAAAGGATTTCCGCGAGGACCCCCGGCGGAAGAATTTTAAGGAGTATCCTCGCTATCGCTTCAGTTATGATTTGTATCAATTGAAAAATTCCGGTTTGCGCGAGATTGAAGGCTACACATTTTTCCTCTCGGTCGCAACCTTTGACCAGACCTTAGAAAAGAGGAAAGCCCTCTGGGTGCCAATCAATGAAGAAGGTGAGGGGGTATACTATTCAACGATTACCTTTAAGAAATAATCCTGACCTCCTGGTTTCTAACTTGACGGGAGAAGATTTTTAATTAGACTTGTCTGGTTATAGGAAAAGAAGATGGATAGGATAATTTTGCTTTTATTCTTTTCACTTTTTGGAAGGGATTTTGGGGCCTGGCTTTCTTTAATAAATTTTGCCCCGTTATCTTCCTATCGGAACTGTCTCATTTTGATTTCTCCCCGTGAGTTTTCCGAAACCGACTTCCACTTTCTCGAGAAGAGTTTAAGAGGAATGGTTCCTTTGACCATTGCCTCCCGCGATACCACCTTCTGTTTTGGTGATTCCGGAGACTCAGTTAAGCCGGATATTTCTATCTATAATATTGATACCTTGAAATATGACCTCTTAATTATGGTTGGTGGTCCTGGTATCCTCCTCTATGATGGGGACAAGAGATTCCTGCCAATCCTTTCTCATTTTGCCCGTAAGGGGCTTATCACCTTGGGCATCTCAACCCTGATAGTCGCTCGAAACGGTATCTTGAAAGGTAAGCCAGCAACGACCATTCGGGATAGATTGGCAATCAAGGAATTGGACTCATTAGGGGTAATCTATCGGGATAAACCGGTTGTCCTTTCTTCGCCAACAATTCTCACCGCTCCTTCGGCTAATCAGAAGTTAATTTCCGCACTTTCCCGTCTTTTCCGATGATTGCCCTTTTACAGAGAGTGAGGAGCGCCTTTCTGACCCGGAAAGCAACAGGAGATGAGATTGCTCGAATTGGTAAAGGGATTCTCGTCCTTCTGGGAGTAAAGAAGGGAGATACCGAAGATAAGGTAATTCTTCTTTCTCGCAAGATTCCCCAGCTCCGGATCTTTGAAGACCAAAATTCTAAGATGAACCTTTCCCTTTTTGATGTCGGAGGTGAGATTCTGGTCGTCTCGCAATTTACCCTTTATGCGGATACGAGGAAAGGAACAAGACCATCTTTTAGCGAAGCGGAGGAGAAGGAGAAGGCGCGGGTTTTATACGAGCGATTTATTGATTACCTTCGCTATCAAGGAGTGCCGACCAAATCCGGTATCTTTGGCGAATCGCTAATTGTGACACTGGAAAACGATGGTCCGGTTACTTTAATCTTGGAGGAGTGAGATGTTCAGTATGACGGGAATCGGTCGGGCTTCAATCCGGGGAATAACCTGTGAAGTCCGCTCCACCAATCACCGATACTTAGAAGTCAACCTGCGTCTTCCAGCCGAGTTGGAAGAGATGAGTGAAGAGATTCGGGCGATAGTTCGGAGGCATTGTCAGCGCGGTTCGGTTAGTGTTACCATTCATCTGGATGACCGCTATCTCCCCTTGAGCCTTAATAAGCCGAGATTGAAGAAATACATTTCCCTTTTCACTGAGATAAAGAGAGACTTTCCGATTTCGGGGGACCTCACCCTTTCAGACCTATTGGCGCTTCCGGGTCTTTTTACGATTGAGCCCGAGGCAAAGAAGGGATTGTTTCAAAAAGCAAAGGAAGCGACCATTCTTGCCTGCCAGAGACTCCGGGCGATGCGGAAAGAGGAAGGGGAGAACCTTCTCAAGGATTTTCTCAAACGTTTGAAAAGAATCAACCTCCTCATCCGAGAGATTAAAAATAGAATTCCCCGGCGATTAAAAGAAAAAAAGGAAGCAATGATAAAGCGATTTAGAGAATTGAATACCTCCTGGCCGGAAAATCGCATTCAGGAAGAGGTGACAATCCTTGCCGACCGAACCGACGTTTCCGAAGAATTAACCCGCCTTGCCTCTCATTCGCGCCTTTTCTCGCGGGCGTTACATAAGAAGGAGACTTCCGGGCGAAAGTTGGAGTTTATCCTTCAAGAGATGTTGCGCGAATCCGAAACCCTTTCCGCCAAAGCCCGGGATTTTCTTATTGCCAAAGAGGTGATTGAAATCAAAGAGGAGATTGAGAAGATGCGGGAGCAGGTAAGAAATGTGGAATGAGTAGATTTTCTTATCCCAATCTGGTCGGATAACTTGACGAATCGGAATTCTTAATTATGCTTAAAAGCCAGATGAAAAGACCTTTAATCTTTATTTTAACCGGACCATCCGGTAGTGGGAAGACAACGATTCGGAAGGAGTTGAAGAGACGATTCAGGGATTTTTTCTTTTCCGTCTCCGCTACCAGCCGAAGGGCAAGGAAAGGAGAGAGAGATGGGGTTGATTATTTCTTCCTCACGAAGGAAGAGTTTCGGTCCTGGGAGAAGGCAAAGAAATTTCTGGAAACGGTGAGACGTTACGGAAACTATTACGGGACACCAAAGGAACCACTGCTCGCGGCCCTGAAAGAAGGAAGAAATTGTCTTTTAGCCTTAGAGCCGAGCGGGGTGAAAAGGATAAAAAGTCTCTTCCCCGATAATTCTATTACTATCCTTATCCAACCTCCTTCGGAAAGAGAAATCATCCGAAGACTTCTGACTCGTTCGCCGGAAGAAAGGGAAAGGCGCCTCCGCGAAGACAGGAAGCTCTTTTCGGCGTTTCCTTGTGATTATTTAGTTTTAAATGACAACTTAAAAGAAGCAGTGGAAAAGATTAGTAAGATTATAAAGAAGGAGTTAAAACTACGGGATGGGGCAGTTATTGATTGGAAAACCCCGCCCCGAATGCATTCTTTAATTAAGGAGAGGAGTTAAGATGAAAGATATATCCGATATCGCGCCAGAAAAAATCTGGAGGAAATTTGAAAATCGTTATGAGGTAATCATTCGGACTGCTCGGCTTGTCCGAAAACTTTTGGAAGAACAAAAAGAAGGAAGGTTCTCCCCACCGCCAACGGAAAGTGGCGACCCGGCAAATATCTTCATTTATGCCTTGAAGAGGATTCTTGCCGAAGGGAAGAAGAAGGATGAAAAGGAAAAGTAGCCCGGTTAATCACTCCCTCATCTTAGGGGTGAGCGGGGGAATCGGTGTCTACAAAGCATTAGAACTCCTTCGCCTTTTCCAGAAAGCGGGTTTTGAAACCTGGGTGGTTATGACCGAAAATGCCCAAAGGTTTGTTTCCCCCTTATCTTTCCAAACCTTCACCCCCAATCCAGTAATTACTTCTTTATTTACGGAACCCTTGGTTCACATTGAATTACAGAAGAGAGAAATCTTATTGATTGCACCGGCGACCGCCAATATTATTGGGAAGATTGCTTGTGGTATTTGTGACGATGCCCTTTCCACTATTACCTGTGCCTTTCCCGGACCAAAGGTTTTAGTGCCGGCGATGAATAAAGAGATGTGGGAAAATCCTGTGGTGCAGGAAAATATAAGAAAGTTGAAATCCCTGGGGTATCACATTATGGAGCCAAAGGAGGGCGAACTTGCCTCGGGGGAATGGGGAAAGGGACGGATGCCGGAACCGGAGGAGATATTCGCTTTTGTCCAATCGCTCCTTTCCCAAAAGAAGGAAGGGATTCTCTCCGGCCTGAAAATTTTAATCACCGCGGGTCGCACCGAAGAGGATATTGACCCGGTTCGGGTTCTAACGAACCGCTCCTCCGGACGATTGGGAAAGGAGTTAGCGGAGAAGGCAAAAGATTGGGGGGCGGATTGCCTCTTGATTGCCGGTCGGATGGAGGAGAAACCCGAGGGGGTTAAAATCATTTCCTGTCGCACTGCTTCGGAGATGCTTTCGCTCTTAAAAAGAGAGAGTAAGAAAAATGATATTTTGATTATGACCGCCGCAGTTGGCGATTACAAACCACTCGTTCGGGAAAAAGGGAAAAAGATAAAGAAAAAATCCTTCTCCCTTCCTCTGGTGAAGAATGTCGATATTCTGGAAAGCCTCAGAGAGGAAAAACTCTTTAAGGTCGGTTTCTCTTTGGATAGTGAGGCGGAACTGATAAAGGAAGCGAAGAGAAAACTGAAAGAGAAGAACCTGGATTTAATCTGTGCCAATTCTTTCGCATCTCTGGAAAGTGATTTTATTGAAGCGACCATCCTATCCCGGGATGGGGAGATAGAAAGGTTGCCGCGGATGACCAAGCGAGAATTTGCCGCCCACCTTTTGCAGAAGATTAAAACTAAATTTAACGAAAAGGTTAAGAGTTTTACCTGATAGATTTTATGGAGGAGAGAAAGATTCCTTATGACCTTGATGCCGAGGCGGCGGTTTTGGGCGCAATCCTTTTAGACCCCCAAACGTTACCCCGGGTCTTAGAATACCTTGATGAGTCTTGCTTCTATTTGGAACTCCACCGTCAGATTTTTAGAACAATCGTGAGTCTTTTTGAGAGGAATATCTGTCCGGATTACATTACCGTTTCGGATGAGTTAGAAAAGCAGAAGGTCTTAGCGGAGGGGAAAGGGAAAGAGACCCTTTTACCCTTGGTGGATTCGGTTGCGACAACCGCTAATGTTGAGGATTGGGCGAAATTGGTTTTAGAGAAGGCGCTCTTACGGCGATTGATTCAGACCGCAAATCAGATTGTGCGGGAGAGTATGGAGGAAGTGGAGTCGGTTGATAACCTTTTAGACCGTTCGGAGCAACTCATCTTCTCAATCCGGGAGGCAAAGTTAAAGAAAAGTTTCATCCCCCTTAAGGAATTATTGATGGAGACGATGAAGGAGGTGGAGGAACTTTCCCAAAAGGAAAGGAAAAGATTTATCACCGGTCTGGAGACGGGGTTTTACAAACTTGATGAACTCACCTCCGGATTACAACTGGGTGATTTTATTATCATTGCCGGTCGTCCTTCAATGGGGAAGACCGCATTTGGTTTAAATATTGCTACCCAGGTCGCCCAGCGGAATAACTGCGCCTGTGCCATATTCAGTCTGGAGATGTCAAAGGAGTTATTAGCCCAAAGGGTCCTTTGCTCGGAAATGAAGATTAGTCTCAAAAATCTCCGTCTGGGAAGAATCTCCCGGGATGAGATGAGACGAATGGCGCAGATGATTGGACCTCTTTATCGTTCCGAAATCTATATTGATGATACCCCTTCCCTTTCGGTCCTGGATATCCGGGCAAAAGCCCGGCGCTTGAAGGCGGAGACCAATCTCTCACTAATTGTGATTGATTATCTCCAACTCTTAGAAGGGGTTCGGGATGTGAAACTTCCCTTCCGCTCCCGACAGGAACTGGTGGCGGAGATGTCCAAATCCCTAAAGGCATTAGCCAAAGAATTAAATATTGCGGTGGTCTGTATCTCCCAGCTCTCCCGCAGTCCAGAGAAAAGGGACCCACCAATTCCCCAACTTTCTGATTTGAGAGAATCCGGAGCGATTGAACAGGATGCGGACCTGGTAATCTTCCTCTACCGGGAGGAGATGTATAAAAGGGATTCAAAAAATAAAGGGAAGGCGGAAGTGATTATCGCCAAGCAGAGGAACGGACCTACCGGTCATTTCTATTTAGCATTCCTCGGCGAATATATGCGGTTTGAAAATCTCACCCTCACGGAAGAGGAAGAGATAATTGAGGAGATATGAAAAAGAAACGTTTCGTTTGCGTCAATTGTGGTTATGAGACCTACAAGTGGCTCGGGCGGTGCCCAAACTGTCAATCCTGGGAAAGTTTTGTTGAAGAGACAAAGGAAGAGGTTCCCTTTCGTTCCGAGCAACCACTTCCCCTGAAAGAAGTGAGTGCCTCCTCTGCAATAAGAAAAAGGACCGGGATGAATGAGTTTGACCGTGTCTTGGGTGGTGGTTTGGTTCCGGGTTCTTTCATCCTCATTGGTGGGGAACCGGGGATTGGCAAATCAACCCTTATGTTACAGATCGCCCACCTTCTGGCGAAAGAAGGGACGAAGGCACTCTACTGTTCTTCTGAGGAATCAAAGGAACAGATTAAACTCCGGTCGGAGCGATTGGGAATTGGTGAAAGTCCCTTATACATCATTTCCGAAGTTGTTTGGGAGGGGATTCTTTCTGCGATTGAAGAAATCTCACCTGAGATTTTAGTGATTGACTCAATTCAAACGGTGTATAAATCTTCCCTTCCGGCCAGTGCCGGAAGTATCAGTCAGGTTCGAGGAATTTCCTCCGAACTTTTAAATTTAGCCAAGAGTAAACCGATGTCGGTTTTTATTATCGGGCACATCACGAAATACGGAGCAATCGCTGGACCAAAGACCCTGGAGCATATTGTGGATGTGGTCTTATATTTTGAGGGTGATAAATGGCGGGAGTATCGTCTCCTCCGCTCGGTTAAGAATCGTTTTGGAGCAACAAATGAGGTTGGTGTCTTCAAAATGACGGAAAAGGGAATTGAGCCGGTTGAGAATCCTTCCCACCTCTTTTTGAGTAAATACGAGGAGCCGGTATTCGGTTCGGTTGTCACCTGCACAATGGAAGGTTCCCGACCATTGCTTTGTGAGGTTCAGGCACTGGTGACCCCAACCATTTATCCTTATCCCCAACGTTTGGCTCAAGGGTTTGACCAGCGCCGGCTCACAATGCTCCTCTGGGTCTTAGAACAGAGAGCCGACCTCTCATTTTCTTCTCGGGACGTCTTTTTGAATATCGTCGGAGGATTAAGGATTGAAGAGCCGGCTTGTGACCTTTCCGGAATTATGGCGCTCTCTTCCGCATTGCGGAGAAAGCCATTGCCCCTTGATTTAGTTGTTTTTGGCGAGGTTGGACTTTTGGGCGAAGTGCGGGAAGTTTATTTAGCACCATCCCGAATAAAGGAGGCAGAAAAATTAGGGTTTAAAAAGGTCCTTTTACCAAAAGAGAATTCGGAGAAAAGAGATAGGATTGAAGAGATTGGTGTGAAAAATATCCGGGAAGCCTTAGAAATATTTGGGCTTATGCCAAAATGAAGGAGGGAGTATGCTTTTTAAGAAAGAAAAGGTCTTTCTTATTGACCCTTTAACCATTTTGGACGGACGGATTTGTGATTTTTTGGCATTGGGTTTAGTCTCGGGAAAGTTTTTGGTGATGGAACCCTCTTTGGAGGGAAAAGAGGATTGGATGAAGAAGAAGGCGGAGGAAAATTTAGAGAAATTGAAGAAACTCCTCGGCAAAAATATGATGGTTGTCAAAGGGATAAAGAGTGAGGAAGAAATCCGACAATGGGCAAAGGAGAAGAAGTTCTGCCTTTTAACCGCAAATGAAGAACTGGCTAAAGATAAAAATCTATCCGCAATTACCCTCCAGCAGATATTTGATTCCGTCAAACCAGCCTATCTGCCTGGTTCGCTAATTAACGTAAAGATTGTAAAGAAAGGAAAGGATGCGGATGAAGGAATTGGATACCTGGAAGGCGGGGTAAAGGTAATTGTTGATGGTGGGGCGAAATACATCGGACAGGAAATAGAGGTCTCAGTCTTAGGTTCGTTAAACACCTCAATCGGAAAGGTTGTTTTCGGGAAACCAAAATATACGGAATTGAAATAAGTTTTGTAGATTAAGAACTTATTAAAGGGATAAAGGGGTGGCAATACCAAAGATGATGATAGGGAAGAGGATATTCACGAGAATATTTTGAAGATGATACTCAAGATGGTATTCTGAACCTCTTAGATAATAGACTGGCTTATTATTTAATAACGAGTTTTTCGGTGAATTCTTTATTTTCCGCTTTTATCTTTAAGAGATAGACACCACTTTTTATTCCCTTTAATGAGATTTTTGGCTCTTTGGAAGAGAAGTTAATCTCTTTTATTAACTTTCCGGAAACATCAAAGATTTCAATCTCTTTTACGGGCAACGGGCAACGGATAACGAAAAACGATTTTGCCGGATTGGGATAGATTTCTAAGGTCAAAGGTTTAACATCAGGCAAAAAGTATTCTTCAATTCCCGTCACATCTCGAATGACTGAGATAGTGGAAGAACCGTAATTTGCCACATAGGTTCGGTTCTGGATTGAATTCCAGGCAAAGGCAAAAGGAGCACTTCCCGCGGGAATTGTTGTAATCACCTGGTTAGTTGCTCCATCAATCACTGAAACATTGTCACTTCCCCAATTGGCGCAATAGACCTTATTATTTGTTGAGTTCCAAACCAAAGCCCAAGGACCACTCCCCACCTGAATTGTTGCGATTATCTGGTTAGTTGCTCCATCAATCACCGTAACATTGTCACTATAATAATTGGCGCAATAGCCCTTATTATTGGTTGAATTCCAAACTAAAGACCAAGGACCATCTCCCACAGGAATTGTTGCGATTACCTGGTTAGTTGCCCCATCAATCACTGTAACATCGTCACTTCCCTCATTGGCGCAATAGACCTTATTATTTGTTGAGTTCCAAACTAAAGCACGAGGTTCATCCCCCACCTGGATTGTTGCAATTACCTGGTTAGTTGCTCCGTCAATCACCGTAACATTGTCGCTCCAATAATTGGCGCAATAGACCTTATTATTTGTTGAGTTCCAAACTAAAGCACGAGGTTCATCCCCCACCTGGATTGTTGCAATTACCTGGTTAGTTGCTCCGTCAATCACCGTAACATTGTCACTATAATAATTGGCACAATAGACCTTATTATTCGTTGAATTCCAAACCAAAGCACAAGGATAATTTCCCACTTGGATTGTTGCAATCACCTGGTTAGTTGCTCCATCAATCAACGAAACATTATCACTTCCCCCATTGGCGCAATAGACCTTATTATTGGTTGAGTTCCAAACCAAAGCACAAGGAGCATCTCCCACAGGAATTGTTGCGATTACCTGGTTAGTTGCCCCATCAATCACTGTAACATCGTCACTTCCCTCATTGGCGCAATAGACCTTATTATTGGTTGAATTCCAAACCAAAGCACAAGGAGCATCTCCCACTGGAACTGTTGTAATTACCTGGTTAGTTGCCCCATCAATCACTGTAACATTGTCACTATACCAATTGGCGCAATAGACCTTATTATTTGTTGAGTTCCAAACCAAAGCCCAAGGATAATCTCCCACAGTGATTGTTGCAATCACCTGGTTAGTTGCTCCATCAATCACCGAAACATTGTCACTCCACCAATTGGCGCAATAGACCTTATTATTGGTTGAATTCCAAACCAAAGCCCAAGGACCAACACCCACTTGGATTGTTGCGATTACCTGGTTTGTTGTCCCATCAATCACTGAAACATTGTGACTTACCTCATTGGCGCAATAGACCTTATTATTGGTTGAATTCCAAACCAAAGCACAAGGATAACTTCCCACTGGAATTGTTGTAATTACCTGGTTAGTTGACCCATTAATCACTGTAACATTGTCACTCAAAAGATTGGCGCAATAGACCTTATTATTGGTTGAATTCCAAACCAAAGCATAAGGATAGTCTCCTACTTGGATTGTTGCAATCACCTGATTTGTTGCTCCATCAATCACTGAAACATTGTCGCTCCAAGCATTGGCGCAATAGACCTTATTATTGGTTGAGTTCCAAACTAAAGCCCCAGGAGCATATCCCACTTGAATTGTTGCAATCACCTGGTTAGTTGCTCCATCAATCACCGAAACATTGTTACTATTCCAATTGGCGCAATAGACCTTATTATTTGTTGAATTCCAAACCAAAGCATAAGGACTACTTCCCACCGGGATTGTTGCGATTACCTGGTTAGTTGCTCCATCAATCACCGTAACATTGTTACTATAATAATTGGCACAATAGACCTTATTATTCGTTGAGTTCCAGCAAAGGGAATAAATACCTCTTCCAGCCGGGATTTTCGCAATCTTTTGATTTGTTGCCCCATCAATTACAATCACGCAATTACCATATTCACCACCGACATAGATTTTATTATTCGTCGCATTATAAGTGAAGGCTTGGGGATTTGCCATTCCCGAAAGCGAATCTAAAAGATAGATTGTTGTCTCAAGCCACTGGCTAAATAAGAGAGCAGGGAGGAGGGAGCAGAGAAGAGTAAAAAGAACCAACCGCCGACCGTTTTCCGCCTTTTTCTTTCCGGAAAGCTGATAAATTTTTTGGGGAAAAGACCAAACTTTACCTTTTGGGATAAAGTTTAAAGGTTTCATTTTATCCTCCTTCGGGTTGTTTTGAGACACAACCCAAAAATAGGCACAAATTCAAAGATTTCTCTAATTCTTTTCATCCCTAATTTCATTTCCTTAATTATAATCCAATCTTTATTTTTGTCAATACCCTCAAATTTTTAATTCTAACTTTCCGACAATCAGGGCAAAAAGACCATTTTCTCTCCTGATTTCATTTTGATAAGTCTCTATTTTTCAATAACTTATAAAAATGACCATTTTTGAACTAAATTCTTCTGCTTTGCGGAAAATGTTAGTGACACTAACATTTTTTCTCACCTGATTTTGTCTCTAAGTCCTTATCTTACAATAACTTAGCCCCTTTTTCCCTATTTTATCCCCCTTTGCTCCCTGAGTCATATACTAAGCCCCTTATTAAGCCAATTTTTAAGCCCTCTACTTAGTCTCTTTCCTTCTCTCTCTTTTTAGCCCTTTCTTTCCCTTTTTCCTTCTCTCCTTCCTTTCCTTTTCTCCTTTCTCCCTCTTAATCTCCTCTCCCATCTCTCTTCCTGTTTCCTCCCGGGTCTCTCTTTCAATCTCCTGCTCCACCCCCTTATGAAGCCCTTTTTCCCTTTAATTTTTCTTTTTAACGAAAAGTCCGAAAAATCCTTTCAGCTGATATTCGGTAATTATAATCCAATCTTTACCCTGTTAGAAATTTCAGAACCAAAAGGCAATCCCCTAATCCAAAAGGAAGCAAATCGCCAGGAAGATTTTTAACAGGGTCAACACCCTAAAATTTCTGATTAGAAATAAGATTGCTCAATCAATTTTTTAAACTTTAGGTTGACCAGGTTCCACTTTGCCATAATTTTAAACCGATTGATTCAAGGGCTCAATTCTAAAGGTGCTGTTTATTGGGACTGAATTTCTCTTATTGTGAATGAATAAATACCCCATTAAGAGTTCTTTACAATAGAGAGTCTTATATTTTTCGTTTGAGAGGTAATTTTTCTCTTATTCGCGCTGATAAATTTAGGCTATTTTTTCAATTGAATTCCAACACCTTTATTTTAATCTTTCCCACCGCGCCCAGGACTTTTGCCTGTTCTTCAATTTCTCCCTCTTTTAAGATAATATGGGTCGGATTGGCGGGAAACTCACCAAAGGTTGGGTCACAGGCAACCCAACGGTTGAGATAGATTAGATTCCAAGCATGGTAATAGAATTTTCCCTGGGAATAGACAAGCCCGACACAGATCTTTGCTGGAATGCCTACCGCTCGGCAGAGGGCGGCGAAAAGGATTGAGTGTTCGTTACAATCCCCTTGACCCATCTTTAAGACATCAACCGCGGAAGGCAAAGAAGCGGTTGGAACTTTCCTCAAATTCTCATAGACCCAAAAAAGGAGGCGCTTTGCTACTTCTTTCGCATCGTTTTTTTCGCCCTTTATTTCCTTCGCTTTGTTTATAATCTCTTTGTCATCCGACTGGATATAAAGGGAAGGCTTTAAGAATTCCTTTGGTTGATTAAGGGGTAAGGGGATAGTTTTTTCTTCTAACTTAGGAAAGCGGATTTCTAAGATTAAGGGATTTTCCGAGACTACTTTCTGGTCAGAGACATTTAGGTCAAAATCCTTCGCTTCAATTCCCGAAAGATTAACCTTGAAGTATTCTAAACCCTTCGGGTTGGGAATTACCGTGTCCGCATTGATACTGAAATAGGAAATGATGTCAATCGTCTCCTCGCCTTTTTCCTGGGACAATGCCTCCTGGGGGGATTCCTTAATGGCTAACATCTGAGGTGGTGTCTCTTCTTTAACTGTCGCTCCATCCTTAGTTATCCAGTAGTAGGAGATGTTATTAGCCATTATAACCTTTGCCTTGATGCAGAAATAATCGGAATCGCCAACCCTTACCGTTTCTCCTCCCAGGACGGTGACCGTTGCCGGCAAAATCTTATTGAGAAGTGGTTCAAAGATATGGAAGGTATAATCTTTATCCTTCTTTAACCCCTTCTGGTTGATAATCTTGGCGATGGCAAAAGATGGGTAGATTTTCTCTTCCAGATGGGTTTTAGTCCGATGGGGTCCCCTTTCGGTAAAGACCTCTTGGTATAACTCTTCATCTTTCACAAAGGCATTGATCCGCACCTTCTGGTTTTGTGAGACTAATTCAAATCGGAGGTTTTGGATAGTGAAGTCTTGATTTGTGAGACAATCGGTTGTGGTGAGAAGTTCTTGAACCTTTCCCGCCATTGCGAGTCGCATCTTTGCCCGATTGTAGAAACGGAAATGGTTCGCTCCGACCTGGAATTTTTGGTAGGAATAGCCAACCTTTTTGTTATTGAGATAAAATCCGAGCCAAGTCTCTTCCTCAGTCATCTTTTTTCCCTTCTGGCAAGTAAAGAGAAGGAAAGAAAGGATAATTGGGATTATTTTATTCATAGATTAAGTATAAGAGAGAATTGGAAAAAATCAAGAAATTTCCCCTTAATCATTGACAATTAGTATTTAATTCCTAAAATCCCTTTGATGGCGAAAGTGAAGAGATTTCTTCCCTTCTTTATTTTAACCCTCCTCGTTACGATTTACTTTTGGGAGATAATCTCCGGACAAAAATATTTCTGGGAGGATGTTTTAGAACATTATTACCCCTATCATTATTTTCTCTTTTCCCACCTGAAACATTTTTCCCTTCCTCTTTGGAACCCTTATATCTTTTCCGGTATGCCATTTTTGGGGGATGTTCAATCCCAAATCTTTTATCCGTTAAATTGGTTTTTTGCTTTCTTCTCTTCTCCCGAATCGGTTTTTTATCTCTTAGAGATTAAGATTATTCTCCATTTTCTTCTCGGAGGCATCTTCTTCTATCTCTTTCTTCGGCGTCTGAACCTCTCTCCTCTCTCTTCTCTCTTTGGTGCGATTATCTTCTCCTTTAGCGGTTTTCTAATTATGCATCTTATCCACGTAACGATGGTTAATACCTTCATCTGGCTTCCTCTCATTTTCTTATTTCTCTTTTCCGCATTTAACAAAAAGAACGTTCGAGATTCTCTTTTTGCTGGAATTGCCTTAGGAATGGCTAATTTAGCCAGTCATCCTCAAATTACCCTTCATTTCCTTTATACAATTCTTTTCTTCTTTCTTTTCTTTCTCATTTCTTATTGGAAAAGTGATAAATCCTTTTTAAGGAAGAAGGGTTTCGTCTTTCTTCTCCTCGTCTTCCTTGTTGGTTTTGGTCTGGCAGGAGTTCAATACCTTCCTTCTTATGAGCATTCTAAATATACCCTGCGGGAGGAGATGACATTTACCGAGTCAGCGGAGGTCTCCCTGCCGTTCTCCTTTCCTCTTCTCCTTTTGATTCCCAAGTTCTTTGGGAGTATCACCGGGGATGGGACCGATTCGGTTCCTTTCTGGCGGGGTCCTGGTTATTATTACTGGGAGACCGCTATCTACTTAGGAATTATTCCTTTCCTCTTTGCCCTCTTTGGAATATTTTTCAACCGGAGGAAGGAGAAGGTTTTCTTTATTTTACTGGCAATTATTGCCCTTTTTGCCGGATTAGGGAAATACACCCCATTTTATCGGTTTCTCTTTGAATATCTCCCGGGTTTTAAACACTTTCGGATTCCAGCTCGATTTTGTGGCCTTTTCACCTTTGCGATGGCGGTTTTGGCTGGATTCGGGATGGAGTCGTTTATTAAAGAGGAGGGAAGGAAGTTCCTTCTCTTTCAACGGGGACTTTTAATCTTTCTTTTCTTTGCTCTCTTTCTCTGGCTTCTTTTTCTTTTTGGACTTTTTCGGGGATTGAGCAAGTTTTTGCCGGTTCCGGAAGTTATTCGGAATATCAATCACCAATTTATGATATTTCTTATCTTTTTATTTATCGGGATTATTCTCTTCTGGTGGCGAAGGAGAAAGGAGAAGATAGCCGAAAAATTAACTATTTTAGCGATTATCTTCACCTTTCTTGACCTTTATCTTTTTGGGAAAAATTTCAATCTCAGTTCGGAAGGACCTTTTGACCATTTCCCAAAAAATCGGATAGTCCACTATCTCCAAGAAGAGCGGAGAAAAGAAATCTTTCGGATTAATGCCCGAAAGGGAAGGTATATGATATTAAAAAGGAACGAAGGGATGATTCACGGATTAGAACTCTTAGAAGGTTATACTCCTCTGGGATTGGCGGACTACGCCACATTTTCCCTTCCCTTAGAAAGGAAGTGTGATTTACTCAATGCGAAATATAAAATAAAAGTTGATGAGATAACCGGGAAGATGGATTTGGTCTTAAACCCAACCTATCTCCCTCGGGTCCGGATGTTCTACCAATATTTGGTGGAAAGGAATCGGGAAAGGGTATTAAAGATTTTGTCGGATGAGGGTTTTGAATATCGGAATTGCCTGGTCTTAGAGAAAGAACCTCCCTTCCCTTCCTTTCCGGCTGATTCCGTGCCCAATCAGATAGAAGTCTTAAAGATGGAAAATGAGCGAATGGAATTAAAGGTCTATACGGAAAGGCCGGGACTTCTCTTTCTTTCGGAGATATATTATCCCAACTGGCGGGTGAAAATTGATGGCAAAGAGGGGGAGATTTATCGGGCAGATTATTGTTTAAGGGCAGTTCCGATAAGAGAAGGAAACCATTATATAATTTTCTATTATGACACGAGGAGTTTGAAATTAGGAACTTTCCTCACTTTTTTGACACTTCTTTTTATTTTTGGTCTTCTTATTTGGGAAAGAAGAAAGAAGGGGTGAGATAATATGTTTTTCCTGCCTTTATCCTTTCTTCTCTTTTTTGCCTTTCTTCTCCTTTTACCTTTCTTATTCCTTTTATTTCAACTTCGAGTGATTGATATTACCTTTGCCAAATTAGGTTTACCTCCGGATGTTGGCTTCTTATTTTTTCTCTTTTCGCTCTTGGGCAGTGCGGTAAACCTCCCAATTTTCCGGAAGCGGGTGGAGGTGGAAGAAGATTTATCCTTTCCGGATTTCATCCGACTCTTTTATCGGATTCCCTCTCGGGTTTTTAAAGAAAGGATAATTGCCGTGAATCTGGGCGGCTGTATCTTGCCGGTTCTTCTCTCTTTATATCTTCTCTTCCGTGCCCCATTTCTGGCTGTGCTTATCTGCACAACATTTATGACTATTTTAGCAAAGTTTTTGAGCCGACCGGTTAAAGGAGTGGGAATTGTGATGCCGGCTTTTATCCCACCGGTCTTTTCGGCAATTTTGGCTTTAATCTTTGCTCGGAGTAATCCATCGCCCGTTGCTTATATTTCCGGGGTCCTTGGGGTGTTGATTGGAGCGGATTTATTAAATCTCCATAAATTGGAAGAGATTGGTGGTGGGATGCTCTCCATTGGTGGGGCGGGTGTTTTTGATGGGATTTATCTGGTCGGGATAATTGCGGTCTTAATCTCTTGAAATCCTTTCTTCTTTTCTATATCATTAATTATGCTTTCCATAATTATTTCAATTGTCTTCGGAGCGATTATTCTCTTCCTTCTTTTCCTTTACTTCTCATTAGTGAAAAAAGGGGTGGAGGTTAAAGCGAGTGAATCGGTTAAATTCCTGCAGGAAGAAATCAGCGGTTTGCGACAGGAGATTGGTCAGAGTTTTGCGAACTTCGTAAAGTCTCTTCAGGAGACAACCGGGCAAGTAAATCTCCGACTGGATAATGCGGCGGCGGTGATTCGAGATGTGAGTAAGAGTTTGGGAAAGGTGGAAGAAGGCACCCGTCAGGTCTTAGAGATTGGTAAGGATATCTCCCGACTCCAAGAGATTTTAAGGGCACCTAAGGTCCGGGGGATTCTGGGGGAACTTATCTTAGAAGAACTCCTTTCCCAATCTTTTCCGGCTGATGCCTATCGGTTGCAGTATGAGTTTAAGAGTCGGGAGAAATGCGATGCGGTTCTTCTCTTAGGAGGAAAACTTTTACCGATTGATGCCAAGTTTCCCCTTGAAGACTTCCAAAGGATACTGGATACGGATGACCGGGAAGAGAGGCGAAGGCGGCGAAAGGATTTCTTCCGTCGAGTGAAGGGACATATTGATGACATCGCTCGGAAATATATCCGGCCAGAAGAAGGGACATTTGATTTTGCTTTTATGTATATTCCGGCGGAGAATGTCTATTACGAGATGATAGTCAAAGAAGAAGGGGAGGAGAGTTTATCTTCTTATGCCTTAGGGAAAAAGGTGATACCGGTTTCACCGAATAGTTTTTACGCCTATCTCCAAGCTATCCTTCTGGGGTTGAGGGGATTAGAGATTGAGAAACGGGCGGAGGAGGTTCTTTCTTATATTCAGAACCTTTCCTTAGAACTTTCTCGTTTTCGGGATGATTTTGAAATATTGGGTAAGCACCTTACCAACGCCCTGAGTAAATATCAAGAGGTTGATAAAAAATTTTCCCGTTTGGAAGAAAGGTTTTCTCAAACTCGGATGCTCGGTAAAGAGACGAAGGGTTATTTGCCTTGATTTTTTTGCCGCTTTATGTTGTATTTTGCCATCAGTCGGTAAAGGTGGCGACGGCTGATTGATAATTTCTTCGCCGCTTTTGTTACATCCCAATTGGTGCTCTCCAGGGTTTTCTGAATAATCTCTTTCTCGGAATTGGCGACCTCTCTTTTGACCTTCGTTTTAATTGAAGATAGTTCAATTTCTTTATCTTTTACCGAAATCTCCTGAAGATAAGGGGGTAAGTCGGACAAGGTCAAGACATCGCCTTTCGCTAAGATTATTCCTCTTTCCACCACATTTTCTAACTCGCGGATATTACCGGGCCAGTCGTAGACAAGGAGACGTTCCATCACCTCTTCTGTTCCCCCCTGACATTCCTTCTGAAATTCCTTGTTATATTTCTTACGGAAATAATCAACCAAGAGTGGGATATCTTCCTTCCGTTCCCGTAATGGGGGAAGAGTAAGGGAGACGACGTTTAGTCGGTAGAAAAGGTCTTCCCGAAATTTTCCTTCGGCTACCTTCTTTTCCAGGTTTTGATTGGTGGCGGCAATAATCCGGACATCAACTTCAATTGGTTTTTTACCGCCAACGCGGAAGAATTTTTTCTCCTGAAGGACACGCAAAATTTTTGCTTGAAGGGAAAGGCTCATATCACCAATTTCGTCCAAAAAGAGAGTGCCACCGGCGGCGATTTCAAATTTCCCTTCCTTTTCACTCACTCCAGTCGCCGTTCCCTTCTCCACACCGAAGAGTTCACTTTCCAAAAGGGTTTCAGGTATGGCTGCACAATTGATGGGAATAAAAGGTTTCTCGGGACCGAAGGAGAGATTATGGAGAGAGCGGGCAACCAGTTCCTTACCAGTTCCGCTTTCGCCGCGAATTAAGACCGGAGCCTTTGTTGGCGCCACCTTTTTGATAATATCGCAAATCTCGCGCATCTTTGCGGTTTTGCCGATGATGCCCTCAAAAGGAATCTTCTCTTCTTCGGCTAATTCCGGTGGCTTACAAATCGTTAAGCCTTTGGCTTTTTCTAACCCGATTACAAGGAGATTGGCAAGCGTTTCTTTAATTGCTTCGGTGAGGGCGAATTGGGGAGAGGGAGGAAGTTTAAGGTGGAGGGTGCCAATTCTCTCTCGACCCGATAAAAGAGGGATAGTAGTTCCTTCTCCCTTTTTTACTTTACCAACAGCAAAATGACGGTCGTCAAAATAAAGGGCGCAACCTTCCAAGGCGAGAAGTTCCTTTAAGAGGTTTAGGATTCGGGGGCAAAATTCGGGTAGGGGAGAGGGATTAACGGCAATGATTGATAAACTCCGGAGGAGGGCTAAGCCTTTATCTTCATCCCGTTCCAGATGATAAAGGTATCTTTCTAAGTTCTCAACTTCGGGGAATATTTCCAGACGGCGAAAAATTCTCTCCGCTTCGCGGAGATAGGGAAGACCAATCTCCTTTTCATAATTTTCCACCAGGAATTTACCAAATTCCGCATAAGTCTTCGCCAATTCGTATTTGATACCTAAGCCCTTAAATATTGCAGAAGATTCTTGGAAATAATTTTTTGCCTTCTCCTTTTCCCCGAGGGTCCAGAATAGTTTGCCCAGCGCCTTCCGGATATTTCCTTCTTCTTTTCTCATGCCGATTTCGGAGCACAGGGCGAGTGCCTTCAGCAAAAAGTTTTCTGCCTCCTTTATCTCTTTTTCTTGCAGGAGGAGCTCACCCATCCGGCGATAGGCTTTCGCCAGTTCATCCTTCTGGTTGATTTTCATGCCGATTTCTATTGCCTCCACGTAGAGATTCATTGCCCGCATTGTATCTCCGAGAAAGAATTTCGTCTCGCCGAGATTACTCAGGGCTTCCATTTTTCGGGGTAGAGAGCCAATCTTCTCCGAGTAGGAGATGGCGGTTTCAAAGAGATTCGTTGCCTTTTCTAACTTTCCCCTTTTTAGATAAATCTCACCGATATTATTATAGCAGAGGGCAACTCCGGCGAAATCCTTCATTTTCTCTTTTCCTTCCAACGCCCGATAGAAGCATTCGGTTGCCTCTTCCCATTCCCCCAGATCTTCATAGATAACACCCAGATTGATCCGGGAGACCGCAATGGCACTGATTTCCCCTTTTGCTTCCTTAATTGCCAGACTCCGCTTCTGGTATTCCAGAGCCTCGGGCAATTCTCCTCTATACCAATGGATTAAGGAGAGATTATTGTAGGCGATAGCCATTTCCGTCTCATTATTTATCTCTTTGGCTAAGAGAAAGGCTTCCTTATGGCAGGCAAGTCCAGAATCCAAATCTCCTTTTGCCTGGTTGATAAGACCTAAGATATTAAAGGCATTGATTTTGCTTAATTTATCACCTTCAACCTCCGCTACCTTTAATGCCTTCTGGGCATAATTCATTCCTTCTTCAAAATTCCCTTCCAGTCGAAGGATATTGGCGTAGAAGTTAAATGTTTTAGCCAGGGTTTTCCGTTCTTTACTTCTTTTTGCTAAGGTCAGAGCCTGGAGTGCGATTCTTTTTGCTTCTTTTAAGTCTGTCTTGAGATAATGCTTGCCAATCTCCAATAAAATTTCTGCCTTTTTTGATTGGGTTCTTTCTTGTCTCAATTTTTCCTTTAAGAGGTCGATCTCATCAGGCATAATCAAGTAATTTATTATAACAAAAAAAGAAGAAATGTCAATAAAATAAAACGCCCCCGGAAGATTCCGGGGGCGTCTCCTTTTACTCCCTGGGCTATTTCACCACGATAAGTTTTCTTTCTACTTTCCAGCCCTTTGTCTCAAGACGGACGAGGTAGATACCGGCCGGGAGTTCCCTAATTGTGAAGATACCTTTTTCGCTCGTGGCGGAATAGACAATATCACCCGTAACATTATAGATTCGAAGATTTGCCGGTTCTTTGGTTGGCAGATTATAAGAGATGGTCGTAAGTCCTCTGGTTGGGTTCGGTTTAATCTCGAGGGTTAGGTTATTTAGAGTTGTCTTACCACTGATTGCCGGTTTGAGGGTGTTGAACGATTTGCCGCCACTATAGAACCAAAACTCATTGGTATTGTTACCGATGATACAGTAGATACCCTGGGAGGTTGAGGTTAAGGAGCGACCGCACTTTATTCCTTTTTGGGGCGCACCATTTCCAACTTCGCCGAGACAATGCCAGGAGTCACCATCCGGGAAGTATGCCCAGAATTCCTTTGTGTTACCACCCTTAACCGCATAGACCAGCCCGTTCCAGTATTCAATTGAACCACCTTCCTTCACCTTCTTTTTCTTTGTGGTTCCCGGGACGCTAAGTGGTAATTCTTTCTTTCCGGTCCAGGATGATGTTGTCAGGTCAAAGACATAGAAGTCGTTGGTCTTGCCACCGCCGTGCAGGAAGTAAATCTTCTTGTCTAAATCCCAAGCGAGACCGCTTCCAATCTTTGCCTTTTCCACGGGTAGTGCTGGGGTTATCGCTTCCCAGGTCCTTGCGGAAATCTTGTATCGTTTCCACTCGTTAGTATTTGAACCACTGCCGACGTAGATGTAGTCTTCGCCATCAATTTCAACAAAGGTGGCAAATCCACCCTTCACTCCCTTTGTGAATCCTGGTTCCGGTAAAGAATCCCAACCTTTGGTTAGTGGGTCATAGCAATAGAATTCCTGGGTTCCGCCACCCTTTAAGACATAGACCTCGCCTTCCACACCCTTATCGTTTCGGTCACTGTCAACGATATAGGCACCTTTCTTCACCTTCTTATTCTTTAGACCGAGAGGCACACCGGGGGTAATTGAGGTCCAGGAGTTGCTATTGGTGTTATATTTCCAGAAGTCAAGGGTATTGTTGCCGGGGATTAAGAAGATCAGGCTATCACCGCGGGCGGTAATACCACCACCGCCTTTAATTGGCTTGGTTGGGGTTGGCTGTGGTTTTGATACCCAACCACCAGGTTGTGGTCCACCAACTCTTTCAATTACCGCTCGAATCATCCAGTCACCGCCATACATTGGGTCCGGGTCATAGTACCAGGTATCTCGGTAGAATGTATAAATTTCACGGGCAAATGGTCCGTCTTCATCAATTGATAAACCAGGGGAATTAACCCATGTATCCGCTTGAATCCATGCGACATAGAAAGCACCGGAATTAATTTCGACATTTGGCTCAACATTAATCAGAGTAAATGTTCCCCGGTTTACATTAACTGTTTCCTGCCAGAGGATTGTTCCTGGTAGACCATCGGGACCGTCATCGTCTAAAATTCGGGCCACGATTCTTGTTCCTCCGGGTTGTGGCCAAGAGTCGGACCAGGCACAATATTTCACTCCGGTGAGTTTCGCTGGATAGTAAGGTGAGACGAACTTGTTCGCCCAGCCATTTCCTTTTCTATAGAACGCCCAGGCGCCGTCTCTTTCACCGTCATCATATCTTAATTCCGCGGGTGAGGAGCAGACCTGCGCCTCCCTATCCTTTCGGTCGTTTTGCGGTCGGTCATCATTGGCTAAAAGCGAATGGACAACAATCCGATAGACCCCATCAGTATTTGGTGTCCAATTGGGAGAGAAGAAGACCTCTAAGGTTTCATTCACACCAATTGGACCGACGGGTTGCGACCAGTTGGCAACCGGAGCACCGGCTTCGGTATAGACGGTGCAGGCAACCGTAACCGTTGGTTCGGAAACATTTCCACTATTGGTAATTATACCGGAGAGTTGAGCATTGCCGGGGTTGGGCATAAAGTAGCCCTGGTTATTACCAACCGATAAGACTTCAATGTCGTGGACATCAACCGCTTCGTATTTCACAATCGCCCGATTATACCAGTTCATCGGATAGAAATTCCAGGGACCGGTAGAGTAAAGACCATAGGCATTACGGCTTGGGTCTCCCCAATCATCCGCTAATGGATAAAGGGTATCACTTAGATTTGTGCTAAGCCGGACATAGCGGTAGCCAACCCAAAAGTCTTCGGCGCTGAAGCGGAAGGTGTCATAAGGGAAGATCTGGTAGATAAACCAGGCGCCATACCAACCGTGGGGTAGACTGTCTTTGCCATAGCCAATGATTAATCTTCGACCTGGGGTATGATTACCACTGACCATTGTATCCTTACAGATGACAAGAGAGCAACCAGCGACCACAGGAAAGGCAGTATCCCTTGACAAACCTCTTTGCTTGGCAAACATTAAAGCAAGAAGGGTGCAGGGTGCGGTTGGGGAAAGGCGGGAGGCAAAGAAAAAGGATGGGGGAGAGAGGTAATATTCTGGGTCACCATCATCATTTTTTAGGGTATCAATCGGCCAGCCCTTAATCGGCTCTATCGGATTGGCAATCCGCAGTTCTAAGGGTTTTAGAACTTTCATCGGTTGGAGGGCAGGAGCAGAGGATTTCGGAGCGTTGAGAGAGATTGTTCCACTGGCAAAGAGCAGGCTCACCATTCCAAGAAAGGCAAGTGTTTTGTTTAATCTACTCATTGCATCTCCTCCTGTCTTTGGTATCCGGCACCAGGATACCTTTTCTTTCCTTTGGTCGGTGCCACCCGGGAAGTTTTTCTTCTCTCTCCGATTCAGCCTTCCCGAACCAAACCGGAGATTTCATATTCGCCGACCAGTCCAAATTTATTATCCAGAATTTTTCCCTTTTGTCAATCATTTTAAAAACCAGTCCGACATATTTTATTATACAGGGAAAGAAAAGTTTGTCAATAGTTAGCAATCACAGGGAAAGTTGACAGGCAGGTATTTTTCCTTAAACTGGTTGTGATGGAAGGAATAAAGGAAAAGGGTTTTGGTCTAATTGGAGCGGGTAGGGTTGGCTCTTTCTTTGCGACCCTTTTATCAAAAAAGGGGTTTAAGATTTTAGGGATTTCCGATATTAAGCGAAATCGGGCAAGGGAACTTTCCCAATTCTTAAAATTGAGAAAGATTGATTGGGAGAATGAGGAACTGGCAAAAGCGAGTGATATTCTCTTCTGCGCTACTCCGGATGATATGATTCTTAATGTCTACAAAGAGGTAGAACCCTATCTTAAGCCGAAGGCAATCTTCGCCCACTTCTCTGGAAGTTTATCAGCCAGGGAATTTCCTAAAAATGCCTCAATCCTCTCGCTCCATCCAATTTATACCTTTACCGCGGAGGATAAAAAAAGGGTGAGGGCGCATAACTTTCCCAAAATCCCTTTTGCTCTGGAAGGAACTAAGGAAGGGATTGAATTCGGAAAGGAATTAATGAAGGAGTTTGGTGCTCAATACGTTATCATTCCTTCCGAGAAAAAGGCATTGTATCATCTTGCCTGCCTTTTTTTCTCCAATTTCCTCTGGGCGGATATTCAGATTGGTTTCCGTTTAATAAAGGGATTAATTAAAGAGAAGGAGATTCTTTTTCCCCTTGCTAATGCCACAATTGCCAATGCCTTTCAATATCCGGCCCGGGTCTCAATCACCGGACCAATCGTCCGGGGTGATAAGGAGACAATTAAAAGACACCTCGGGGTCTTAAAGTCTCGTTTTCCCGAATACCTTTTCCTTTATAAGAATCTTTCGCGGGTAATTTTTGATGCTCTCAAAGGGAGTCTTTCAGCCGAGGATGAGAAAGAGATTAAAAGTTTATTGCGATAGGATGCCTTCCAGATGGCTCGGATTCTTTCTTTTTCTCTTTCTCTCTTGTGCTAAGAAAGCCCTGCCCCCCAGTCCGGACCGATTTCCTCCCCGCCTCTTAGAGATAAACTCACCCAACCGGACCGAAGTGGTTTTAACCTTTGATGAGGAGATAAAAGAGGGAAGGTTTCTTATCTTCTCACCAAAAGAGACAGTTGGGATAAGGGCAATTAAGATAAAAAACAAGAAGTTAACCATTTACACAAAACCTTTACATAAAGAAACCTATCGTCTGGTTGGTGAGGTTTCCGATTTGTTGAATAATTTCCGGCACCTAAATGTTCGCTTTCTTGGTTCAACGGAAAAAGAAACGATTAAGCCGGAGATAAAAGGGATTTCCCTAATTAAGGATGACTTATTGGAGATTACCTTCTCCGAACCAATGGAGACGACTAACTTCCAATTCTTCTCCTTTCCAATTGGAAGAGAAAGTATCTCTCTCTTCTGGTCCGAAGGGATGGAGAAAGCAGGTCTGAAATTCAAATCCCATCTACCCTATATCTCTTTTCTCTTCCCTCCAACCTTAACCGATTTGGAAGGAAACCGCTTGAAGAAAGGGATGGTTTTCCAAAGATTTTTTGACACCTTGCGGACAACAAAAAAACAGGAAGGGAAGGTCTTCTTAGGAGAGAAGGGAGTGGAAGGAGTGATTATCTTTGTGTCGAACGATTACTCCCTTTTTGCTCTGACCGATAAAGAAGGAAACTTCCAATTTAACCTCCCGGTTGGAAGTTATAAAGTCTTCGCCTTCTATGACCAGGATTTTGATAATCTCATTGACTTCTCTTCCTTTTCGGATTTAGAGGTGCCATCCGAGCCCGTATTTTTACGTTTAGAACCAGAGAAAGAGCCAAAACCACTCTCGGATTATCTTTCCCGATAGAATGGCCTGGTTAAGTATCATTTTAACAATCGGCTTTATTCTTACCCTCTTCTTTTACATAAGGAAGCATCGCTCTCTTTTTACCCTTTTTCGAATTGGTGGTATCTTTCTCACTTTGCTCCTCATTACCAATCTTTCCCTTCGTTTCCATCTTATCAAGAGACCAAAGGATTTACTTATTCTCCTTGATGTCTCAGAAAGTATGGAAGGGGAAAAGATGAACCAGGCAGAAAAGATTGTAAATAAATTTTCTTCGGCGGGGAAAAATTTTAAGATGATACCATTTGCCGAAAGTGTTGGAATTGGGAAAAAGGAGTTAAAAAGGAAAAGAACCGATATCGCTCAGGCACTAAGATTTGCTATTGCAAAGAGTCCCGGGGCAATCATTTTAATTTCTGATGGTCTCCATAACAGTGAAGAAAGCCCAATCAAAGAGGCAGAAAAATCTACCGTTCCAATTTTTACTGTTGCCACGGGAAGAGAGAAGGGAAAAGATTTAGCAATTACCGATTGCCTTTACCCGGAGGTTTTAAATGAGGGCGAGAGTTTAAAAATCAGAGTGGTAATTCAGGCGACAAATCTTCCCGGGGAAAGGAACCTATCATTAAAAAAAGATGGGATTGTGGTAGAAAAGAAGAAGATTATCTTTTCAGGAGGGGAATTCTATAAAGAGGAAGAGTTCACCATCCTGCCGGAAAGAGGGCACTACTTCGTTGCCTTAGAGTCGGTTCCGGGCGAGGATGATTATTCTAATAATCACTTCCCTTTGTCCTTTACGATTCGGGAGAAGAAGAAAAGGATTTACTATATCTCCAACTCTCCAACCTATAATTTCCGCTTTATTCGTGATATTCTCAGTGAGAATAAAGATAACGAGTTCAATGCGATAATATCTTTTGATGGGCGGAATTTCTTCCGATTGGTTGGGGAAGGGAGAGAGAGGGTTGAAAGATTTGACCTTCCACCCGATGCGATTGTGATTCTTGACAATATCCGTTTCAGCCTTCTCCCTCCAGGATTTAAGGAGGTCTTTCGGAATATCTCTCTCAACGGGAAGGGGGTTTTATTCCTTTCGGGTGAAGAGGACTATCGGGATATGGCAGATTGGCTCCCGTTTCTTTCCGAGGGAAAGGTAATCCAAAAAGAAATTGAGGGGACAATAGAAAAGGAGATGACAAACAGTGCTCTATTCTTTCCGGAAGGGGAGAACCTCTTAGAAAATTGTCCGCCATTTTTCGGGATGATAAAAAGCCGGATAAAACCGGAGGCTCAGGTTTGGCTTAATAGTCCCGATGGTCCTCTGGTTGGTTATTGGCGCTATCGGGATAAAAAGATTGTGCAGGTGGTTGGTTTTCCTCTTTGGCGTTGGTTTTTCTCCGAGGATGAAAATTTAGCGCGGAGAAAAGAATTTTTGGAAAAACTATTTGACTTCTTCTTATTTGGGGAAAGAAGGCTTTATTTGAAAACTAATAAAGGGCAATACTTTTCCGGGGAAAATATCCGCGCCTCCCTCTTTGCCTGGGATGAAATCGGAAGACCATTAAAAAATTTATCAGTCAATCTAATTACAGACGAAACGAAAATTCCGATGATTGAGGCGAGTGATGGCATTTATGAGGCAAATCTCTTCCTTCCTCCGGGAGAACATATCCTGCGCGCGGTCAGCGAAAGGGAAGGGGAAAAGGTTGGCGAGGCGGAGAGGAAAGTTTTCGTCGCCGAAAGGAGCATCGAATTTTTAAGGTCAGGGATTGATAAAGAACTATTATCCGCAATCGCTCAGGTGAGCGGTGGGCAATTCTTCTTTGCGGACAGCATTTTGAATAGAGAAGAGATTCCTCCTTTCCAACCTAGAGAATACAAAAGGGAGGTGAGATTTATTCCCCGTCAGATTCTTCCCCTCTATTTCCTCATCATCAGCCTATTTATCTTAGAATGGCTTCTCCGCAAAACCAAAGGCTTACCTTAATTCTTTACTTCCCTTTTAGGATTACTGTTAGTCGGTCTTCTCCCGGAGCGAATGCTTCTTTTACCAAACCTTTGATTTTAACCTTTCCTTTTTTCGGCACTGCTTGTTCCGTCACCACATAAATCTCTCCGGTTTTATCTTTTGCCTTGAAGTACTCCTCTCTTCCCATCGTAGTTTCTTGGTTTATCAAATCTCTTCCTACTCAGACAGCAAAGGAACTAATATAATCAGAAGCAAAAGAGCAGTAGGGAGAAAAGATAGGTTTATTTTCTCCAGAAAAGAGTGAAAAGCAGTTCGGCAAAGGAGTGGTGACAAAGGAGAAAAGATGGGTCTATCTTCTTCAGGAAAAGAATAGAGCCATGTCGTTTCCGGGCTAAAAATATGTATAATAATAATTGGCGTTAGAAATGCGAGAATTTTCGACACAATCTTTATTGTCCTTGGACTATTTTTTAAGCTAATAAGGGTTAATTCAACCAAAATAAAGAAAACAACTACGAACCAAGGTGGATATAATGGTAACACCATCAGAAGACGAAATCTTCTTCCTTCTTTCCAATGGGTGTGAAATAAAATCCGATAAACCAGAAGGTCTTTTTGATATAAGTTTTTGCTGAATCTTTCCAATTTTTCATAAATGTATCGGTTTTCGTTGTATCTTTTAAAGTGCTTTTTACGATGCTTTCAGTTTTCATGCTGTCTAAAGAAAATTTTGGGAATTTGTCAAAGACTGCTTCCGTTTTTTTCTGGATCCCTTCTCTCCAGGTATTCCCCACACTTTCACCAAATACCTCGTATACTTTTTTAACCTCCTCCGCATACTTCGCATAATCATCATAAAGAGAGTTTAATGAAGTGATAATTACTAAAAAGAGATTAAACATTCTATCTTTCTATTATCTCTCCCTTTCTCCTGATTTCCCATTTGTTTTCGGAGATTTTTTTGGCGATGGCTGGTTTTTTAATCTCCCATTTGCCCTTTTTCAATCCTTTTGGGTAGATTATAGATGAACCTCTCTCTTACCCGTAATGGATCTGGTAGGATAAGTATGTTGGCCTCGGTTTTCCGAACCGCCTCAACCTCTTTCCATTTATAGGAGAAGGGTTGGTTTAAAAAAGAAGGGGTTGAGAGATGGGAAGATGGTTTTTCTAATGAGAAAAGATTTGGATTTATCTCTCTTTTCCATTTTTAATCGGTTTTGGGAAGGGTGGCTGTCCATCCCTCAACGCTTCCCGGGGATATCCCCTATGCCATTTTGAAAAGAAACCATCCCCCTTATCTTATTTTCTTCTTCCCCGGAACTTCTTCCGGGTTTATTTCTTCTCTTTATATAATAACGGAATTGGTTCTAAAAACCTTCCAGTAATCTTTTCTTGTGATTTTTCTCGATTTTGCATTCTGGCACAATTTTTGCTTATACCTTGACCGGTCTTTATTTATAGTTATTCTCTTTGGGTGCGGTGTCGGATTTGTCAGAGAGAGGCGAGGACGATTTCTCAATATCTTTCTCTTTGCCGGGATTGTCTGAAAAGGTGTTTTTTAGAAATAAAGGGGGAGATAGAAAAACTTCACGCCCGGTCAAGAAGAAGATATGGTCTGCCAGAAGGAATTCCCAAAAGTGGGGTTAGATGTGGGCAGTGTGGGAATGATTGTCGGATTGGGATTGGGGAGAGGGGGTATTGTGGTTTAATCGGGAATGAAAGTGGGAGATTATTATTTCCGGATGTTGGTTTCCTTGATTTTTATTTTGACCCATTACCAACCAATTGTGTGGCAGATTGGGTCTGTCCCGGTGGCACGGGGGCGGGCTTTCCAAAGTATGCCTACAGAAATGGTCCGGAATATGGCTATAAGAATCTGGCGGTTTTCTTTCGCCATTGTTCTTTTAACTGCCTTTTCTGTCAGAACTGGCATTTCCGAGAGGCTTCAATCCGCTCTTATGAAATTGAAGAGATTTTAAATGTCTTAGATGAGAAGACCGCCTGTATCTGTTATTTTGGCGGGGACCCAACCCCAAATATTCGGTTTGCCCTGAAACTTTCGGAAAGGATTGTCTCTTCAATGAAGAGAATCTTCCGAATTTGTTGGGAGACGAATGGGTCGGCACAGAGAGGTTATATTGAAAGGATGATGGAACTTTCTCTTATTTCGGGCGGCATCCTGAAGATTGATTTTAAGGCATTTTCCGAAGAGGTCTCTTTTGCTTTATGCGGGGCTCTTAATAAAAAGACAAAGGAGAATATTATCTATTGCGCCCAATTCTTAGAGAAGAGGGAAGTGCCACCGCCTCTGGTTGTTTCTACCCTTCTTGTTCCGGGTTATATTGAAGAGGAGGAGATAACCTTAATGGCAAAGTTTCTTTCCTCAATTAATAAGAAAATCCCCTGGGCACTTTTAGCCTTTGCCCCCCAATTTTATCTCGCGGATTTGCCTTACACATCGCGGAGTCACGCAGAGAGGGCATTGGCGATTGCCCGAGAATACGGAATGGAGAATGTCCGAATTGGGAATCTCCATCTTCTCGGAAATGATTATTAGAAGTTTGCCTTCGCCCTTTTATTTAACAAATCCCATTCAAAGTCAACCTTTTTTTGGATTAGGGCAATCTCCTTTTCCGTCAGATGGGAGAAGCGTCCCTGGATTTTCAGGTATTCTTTTACCGGCACCTTCTCTTTGGGGAAATAGTTTATCTTATATCTTATTCCCTCTTCAATCTCATAAAGGGGGAAGATATTTGACTCCACTGCCAGTTGGCAGACCTTAATCATTAGATCCGGGCTCATTCGCCAACCGGTTGGGCAAGGGGCATAGATATGGATATATTTTAATCCTTTTATCTCTTTTGCCTTTTTGAATTTGGCAATCAGGTCTTCGGGAAAGCCGACCGAGGCGGTTGCGGTATAAGGGATGCGATGGGCGGCAACAATCTCAACCATATTCTTTTTCGGCTCACCTTTTGGTGTTCCTTCGGGGGTGGTTGTTGTCCAGGCGAAGAGGGGGGTAGCAGAGGAGCGCTGGATGCCGGTATTCATATATGCCTCATTATCATAACAGGCATAAATTATATCATCGTTTCGTTCGCAGGCACCGGAAAGGGCTTGAATGCCGATATCAGCAGTGCCACCATCACCGGCAAAGGCTAAAACCTGAATATCCTTTTTATTCTGGATCTCTAATCCCGCTTTGATGCCACTCGCCACAACCGCGGCGGTCTCAAAGGCGGTATGATAGACCGGAACCCGAAGGGAGTGGAGAGGAAAAGGTCCGTCAATGATTGACCAGCAACAGGCCGGGATAACGACGATTGTTTTGCGACCGAGGGCTTTGAGAGCGAGCCGCATCGCTAAGGCACCACCGCAACCCGGGCAGGCAAAATGACCGGAATTCATCAGTTCTTCGGTTCGGTTTGCTTCTTGCCACCGAATTCCCCCAAAGCCCCGCTCAATAGGGGTTTCAACCCCTCTTGCGAGAAAAGACCCCGTGGTTTTTTTCCTCTCACCCGGTTTGGGGAACTTCTTTTTCATAGCCTCACCCCCTTAAAGATTGGTTCTTCGGTTGGATAGTCGGTCTTAAAGACATAGTCAATTATCTCTTTTATCTCTTCGCTTCGGACATCCCTTCCACCCAAGCCAATTATGAAGTTAAAGATTGGTGGTTTCCGGTAGGCGTTGTAGAGAAGAGATTTTATCTCCTGGGCAAAGACTCCGGAATGGCCAAATGAGATATTCCGGTCAATCACTGCTACCTTTTCCGCTCGGCCGAGGATTTCTTTAATCTCTTCTCTGGGTGTCGGACGGAATAATCTGACTTTTAATAAACCAACCTTTCTCCCTTTTTTTCTCTCTTCGTCAATCACCGCACGCGCGGTGCCTGTGATTGTGCCGGATGTGACAAGGATGACTCGGGCATCCTCGCAATAGTAATCTTCCACCAGACCGTAACCGCGTCCAAATCTCTTCTTGAATTCCTCGTCCGCTTCCTTTGCTACCTTTAATGCCTCCCGATGCGCCATCTCAATCTTTATCCGGATTTCGTAGTAATGGTCAGGACTGGTTAATCCCCCAAATGCCTGAGGATTGGTGATGTCTAAGTAATGTTTTGGCTGGTAAGGGGGAAGGAAGGAGTCAACCGCTTCTTGAGTCGGTATGTCAACCGGTTCGGAGGTGTGGGAGAGGACGAAGGCATCAAGAATTACCATCACCGGCAAAAGAACCTTTTCGCCAATCTTAAATGCCTGAATGATTGTATCCAAGACCTCCTGATTGCTTTCGCAATAGATTTGAATCATTCCGACATCCCTTTGGGAGAGGGAGTCATTCTGGTCGGTCCAGACCGACCAGCCCGGACCCATTGCCCGGTTGACATTGGCGAGGACAATTGGCAGGCGCGCGCCAACCGCCCAGTGTAACATCTCATGCATTAAAGCCAAACCCTGAGCCGAGGTGGCAGTGAACACTCTCACGCCACTGATGGCAGCACCAACACAGGCAGCCATCGCGGAATGCTCGGATTCGACCTTGATGAATTTTGCCTTCAAAAGACCAGTGGCACAAAACTCGGAAAGGAGTTCAACAATCTGAGTCTGAGGGGTTATCGGATAGGCGGCAATCACCTGAGCCCGAGAAAGGAGAACACCATAGGAGACCGCATGGTTGCCAGTAACAACCTTCTTCACACCGGTAATCTCTTCTAATTTCATATTTCCCCCTCCGGGTACATTGTGATGGCATAACGGGGGCATTCCTGAGCACAGATACCGCATCCCTTACAGTAATCATAATTGAACTCATAGCCATCGGTTGATTTCTTCACCGCCAAATCCGGACAGAAGACATAACAATTGTCACACTGATTACAAACCCCACAGGAGAAGCAACGTCGGGTTTCAAGTAAAAGTTCTTCTTCATTATAACCGAGATTTATCTCCTTAAAACTCCTTCGCCATTTTAAGGGAATTTTTCGCATCGCCACTCTTGGCATCTTTTCAAAATAGAAGGTATTTAATCGGGCAAAGGATACAACCTCTTTTTTCTCTTCCTGACTTATCTTACCTAAGACTACTTCGGCTGCCTTTCGACCAGAAGATATGGCTTTAACTACGGTTTGGGGACCGGTGACGCAGTCCCCGCCAGCCAGGATGCCTTTAAGATTGGTTGCACCAAATGAGTCGGTTTTTATTCCCCAAGCGGTTTTTTCTAACTCTTTGGGCAGGATTTCCATTTCGACCAATTCGCCAATCGCCTTAATTATGGTATCGGCCGGGAGTGTGAAGTTTGAGCCTTTAATTGGGATTGGTCTTCGGCGGCCGGAGGCATCCGGAGCACCCAGTTTCATTCGGACGCATTCAATCCCTTTCACCTTTTTCTCTCGGTCAAGTTTTATTTTCACCGGAGCGACTAAGTATTGAATTTTGACCCCTTCCTCTTCCGCCTGTTTTACCTCTTCGGGATGAGCGGGCATCTCCTCTTTGGTTCGGCGGTAGAGAAGCGTAACATCCCGACCTAACCTTTTACAAACCCGGGCACAGTCAACCGCGGTGTTGCCACCACCAATTACCATTACCTTCTTTCCCAATTTTACCTTCTTTCCCAAATTTACTGAGCGGAGGAAGGATATTCCTTCCAGGACACCATCCCCATCTTCATTCGGTATTTCAAGTTCTCTTTCTTTCTGACAGCCAATGGCAAAGAAGACGATGGGATAGTTTTTTCTTAAATCGGTAAGGGTTAAGTCTTTAGGAAATGTCGTGTTGGTAATGAATTTAACGCCCATCCTTTCCAATTTTTTTATCTCTTGGTCTAAAATCTCTTTCGGCAGGCGGTAGGCGGGGATTCCGGTTCTGAGAAGTCCTCCGGGTAAACTTTCCCTTTCAAAGATATTAACCCTAAACCCTGCCTGAGCCAGATAATAGGCAAAGGAAAGACCAGCCGGACCGGAACCGATGACCGCTACTTTTCCATTTTCTTGTTTTTCCTTTTTTCTTTTCCTTTCCAGTTTTTTTAATCCATAATCGCCGAGAAACCTTTCAATGTTATGGATGGCAATTGGCTCGTCATATTCCCTTCGGTTGCAGGCATCTTCGCAGGGGTGGAAGCAGACGCGACCGGTAATCGCCGGGAAGGGATTTTTTTGAAGGATTACATAATAGCCTGCTTCGTAATCCCGTTTTTGACAGAGATAGATATACCTCTGGATATCTTCTTCTGCTGGACAGGCATCTCGGCAGGGAGGGATTTTATTCTCATAAACCGGGCGAAAGATTCGCCAGGTTCCGGTCTTATTCAATAGGGTTGTCTCCCAAGATATGGCACAGACCGGATATTCTTCACTTTTCATCTCCTTAAAATTTTGTGGCATGATAAGCCTCCCGCATTGCCAAGATATTATCTTCGCTCCGTTTTTTTATATATTCCCGGATACCTTCTTCCAGGGTTTCAATCTGGACTAAGGGTAGAATTCGTAAGATGGCGCCAAGCATTGCGGTATTGACAATCGGTGCGGTCTTTGGTCCAAGGTTGTATTTAATCGCAATCGCGGTCGCATCCACAGTAGCAACTTTGTAATCGGGGAATTTGTAATCGGAGGGAGGGGAGGGGGTATTGATGAGAACCCAGCCACCTTTTTTTAAGCCCTCAAAGATTGGAACCTGATTAATTAGCACCTTATCAAAGATGACGATATGGTCGGGATTGTAGACCTTATACCGGATTTTAATCGGTTCACTGGCGAAACGTAAGAAGGCTTGGACAGGTGCGCCTCTTCGTTCAACCCCAAATTCCGGGAAGGTTTGGACAAAATTTCCTTCTTTAAATAAAGCGGTGGCTAAAATTTCCGAAGCGACAACCGCTCCTTGGCCACCTCTTCCGTGGAATCGAATCTCAATCATAAGCCTCCCTCACCATTTTAAGACCATCGCCGCCCAGGTGAAACCGGTGCCGAAAGCGGTAAGAAGAATGTAGTCACCGTCTTTTATCTTACCCTCCCGATTGGCTTCATCTAAGGCGACCGGAATTGTGGCGGCGGACATATTTCCACATTTTGGCAGGTTGAGATAGGTCTTCTCCTTTGGGATTTTCACCTTTTCTAAGGTGGCGTCAATAATCCTCATATTTGCCTGATGGGGAATAAAGATGGTAATGTCATCCGGCGTGAGGTTTGCTTCTTCTAAGACCTTTTTCGCTGCCTTTCCCATCCAGATGACCGCGTGCTTAAAGACCTCCCTTCCTTCCATATGGACGGAATGGAGACGTTTCTTAACGGTCTCTTCGGAGGCAGGGAGTCTTGTGCCCCCAGCCGGTTGATAAAGGAGAGGGGCTAAATTACCATCCGCACCCCAATAAGAGGAAATGATTCCCGAACTACCTTCAGAAGAGACGACGACAGCGGCACCAGCCCCATCGCCAAATAAGACACAGGTTGCCCGGTCTTCCCAATTGACGACTTTAGACATTACCTCGGCACCGACCACCAAGACCTTTTTTGCGGTCTTCTGGGAAATGAGATTGGCGGCAATCTCTAAGGCATAAAGGAAGCCGGAACAGCCGGCGCTGACATCAAAGGCTGCACTAAATTTTGTGCCCAATGCCTTCTGCAACCAGCAGGCGGTTGAAGGGTAAATGGTATCAGGGGTGGAGGTGCCGACAATTATAACATCCAATTCGCTCGGTTTTATTCCAGCCATTTCTAATGCCCTCTTTGCGGCAATCTGAGCTAAATCGGAGGTAGCCTCTTCGGGGCGAGCAATATGCCTCTCTTTAATCCCGGTCCTTTCGGTAATCCACTCATCACTCGTATCAACCATCTTCTCCAAGTCAAAGTTATTGATAATCCTTTCCGGCAGATAAGAACCGGTTCCGACAATCTTTATCTTCCTCATTTATCTGATTCGCAGAATTTTCTGGTTATAGATCCGGTCTCTTTCAATTCTTTGAAGGAAATAGATTCCGGCCGGTAATTTAATTGTCTCAGACCGTCTCTCGTAATCTCTTCCCATAAAGAGGAGAACCCCCAAAGAATTATAGATTCGGATTTTCGCACTATTTCCTATTCGTAAATCACCCTCTTTCTTTTGTGAAAACAGAGTGTTTATTCCTTTTTCTAACCGGTCAATAAGAGAGGGTCTTACCGGCTGACACCGCCAGATGCTTAGCGTATTGTTTCCCTTTAAGGCGTAGACAGATAGACAACGTCCCACAGCCAAAGAGCCGCCGCCCTTCACCATCTTTCTATCCACCTCGTCTTTAGGAATTGTATCCCACCCCTCCCAGAAATCTTCCTCGGGGTGATAGAGCCATGACTCTCCGGTATTGCCTCCCTTGAAAGCAAAGATTTTACCATAAACGGTGGTCATCGCGGCGCCTTCTTTCACCTTTTTCTCTTTTTTTAATAGCGGATGGATTAGAGGCATCGGACTTCTTCTATACCAGGAATCCTTTTTTATGTTATAAAGGTAAAATTCATTATATTTCCCACGCAGGGCAAAAAGTAAAGTATCGTTGTAGGCAACTAAGCAACTTCCATCAGAATAGCCTTTACTGATACCCAAACTTTCTGGAGCATCTTTTAATTTATGCCAGGTCATAGAAGATATATCAAACCGGTAGAATTCGGTAGTCTTTGAACCTTTTAAGAGATAAATAGAGCCTCCGGCATAACAGATTCCGGTTCCACCTTTAAGTCCTTTTTCGCCCTCTACTGGTGGCAGGGTTTCCCAGACAGGTTCCTGCCTTTGGGTATCGTAGCGGAAGAATTCCCTGGTATTTGCTCCTTTTACAATATAAAGATACCGACCATCCGATGTCATTCCACTTCCTTTCTTAATCTTCTTTCTGAGAGGACCTAATGGGACTGAGTCTTCAATTGTCGCAAGAAAATATCCCGGGATGTATTTATAAAGAGTGCGAGTATTATTTCCTTTCAGAATGTATATGTTTCCAGCACAGGCGGTCATTGTCCCGCCACTCTTAATCTTCTTTCCGTCTGGTTCTTGAGGAACCATCGCAATTTTTCTCCAAGACCTCGTGGAGGGAAGGTCGATTACGGAGGCGGAATCAATCTTCTTGTCATTCTCTGGATTCATATCACCGAAAAGTTCCATTGAGCAGGAGACGGGATGGATTCCGGATTGAATTACCCACCAGGGAGGAAATGTTAGGTAAAACTTCGTTCCGGGCGGGTGGTTGGTAACTGATACTCGTTCGTCATAGAAATCGCCAATCTTCATCCGGACTTGATAGGAGACCTCGGTTCCGTAATTATAAACGGTGCAGGTAGGGATGACGGAATCTAAATAGGAGACATCGCCCCGCGGGGCAATGATGACTTTCACTCCCACATCCCTTGAGATATTTCTTCTTACTGTAACCTCACTAATTATCTTATCATTTCCGAAATTCATATCATTAACCAGTTCGGTAGAGCATGAGACAGGGAAGGTTCCAATTTGATTTGCCTGCCAGTCGGGAAAAGTCCGATAGATTTTTGTCCCTTGGGTATGGTTAGAGATAGAAACAACCTCATTATAGAAATTTCCAATTTTCATCCGGATAGTGTAATTTTCAGTGGTTGTTCCGTAATTGTAGACTGTGCAGGCGGGTGTGACCGTAGCCCCGGAATCAATGGTTGTCGGTAAAAGAAGGACAACCGGTCCAACATCTCTTATTCTTATAGTAATGGAATCAATTCGCCGATCATTATTCGGTATCATATCTTCAGCAAGTTCCGTAGAGCAAGAGACCGGATAAGTTCCTCTTGGGTTATTGGCTCTCCAAGTTTGAGGGAATGTGAGATAACGATTAGTTCCTGGAATATGATTGGATACCCAAGCGGTCTGGTCATAGAAACTACCAATCTTCATCCGCACCCGATAACTTTCATTAGCGCTCCCATAATTATAAACCGAACAAGCCGGGGTTATAACCATTCCGGAATCAATCGTTCCAATTGGTGAGGTAATCTTTGTGACACCAACATCCCTTATCGGAAAACTGTTATCCGTTCTTACCAGCATGCTTTCCGCGGCCCGATTTCCCACAACATCCTCGGCAATTACCTTTACCCAGTAGTAATCATCGGGAAAGTTTTGGGTTCGCCACTTGCCGGAGGTATCAGCCATCTCAATCACCGAATCGCCATCGGTATTAGTAATAATAAAGAAGTAGTCCCGATTGTTGTAATCACCCCGACTGTTACAAGTGGCATCATCCTTGTAAACAGCATAAATTTCATTACTGCCGCTTGGTGGTAGGCGATATTTGAATATTAAAGATAGGGTTTCTGGGATTGAGGCATAACGACCCCTTATAGAATATTTTATCTTGTAAGGCGCTAATTTATCCCAGGTGGAATTACCGGTGGTAAAGCCGGTCTGGTCGTAAATTTTTGCGATAATATCAACATCGCCATTTAAATTATTAGGGTCAAGATAAGTAGAAGAATTATTTCGACAGAAGGCAAATAACTGGTTAGCACGGGCATTTTCAAAGGTTGGCCTGACGGTATCAGTATTGGGTTGGATAATAGTCAGAGGATTCTGAATAAACCACCAGGTTGGATTTTGCGGTTGGGAATTTCCCCTTCGCCAAAGTCTTCCGGTATCGGAAATCCGGGCAAAATGGATATGGTCAAAACCGGAGACCGGCCAGGAAACTAAATAGCCAATCGTTTCACCGGGGACAACGGAATCTCCCTCCTGTTTATGGTACCGATTTGGGTCAATGTGGGCATAAAGCCACCCTGGTGCCCTCCCGGTGAAGTTTAAATTAGAATCAGAGATGGCTAACCGCCAGTGCCAATCCGCTTGAATTGTCAGCCAGGCCTTTACCCACCCTTTGGCGACCGCAATTACCGGTCGGTTATGTTGATTGACCGTGATGCCATCAATCCCGTTATGGAAGTAAGAACCACTACCATAATCTTGAAAGTTTCCCCAGTTATTACCTAAGGGATAAACCGAGTCTCCGGGTGGCAGGGGCCAGCCGGTCCCGAAGAGGGGAGAGGTAGTAAGGAGGAGAAGAGAGGAGAAAAGCGACCCTATTTTCACTCTTGGACGAAATAAAATTTGTTTTCCGTTGTCCGGACCGAGATTGTGTCGCCAAGAAAAGAGATTCCTAATATCGTCTCGTAATCAGCAAGATAAGGAATTTCAATCTGGCTGACCGTTATCCCGTCTTTTAGCGCCATAAGGAAACCGCTTCTCTTTTCTTTCGTCTCCTCACCGGCAAGATAAACAATGCCTTCATTGTCCACCGCAATTTTGAGAAGAGAAGTTGAGAAGTTAAATTCTTTCTGCCAGAGGGGTTGGAGATTTTCTTCAACAGAGAATAAAGAAAGGGAATGTTTTTCGGCAACTGCTAAGAATTTATTGTCCGGAGAGAAGGCGAGGTGACGGAAGAGGAGGGATGAAAGGGAAGACTTGGCAAAAATCTTTCCATCCCTAAAGATAAAAAGGCTATCCTCTTTTATTACCGCCAAAAATTTATCGTCCGAGGATGGGAAAAAATGACCCGGGGGATTAAATCGGTAAACAATCTTCCCCTGAGAATTGAAGGCGAGAATTCCTTTTGGCGTGTTGACATAAAACAGGTTGCCGCTCAAAGAAAAGGAATACCCATAGGGATATTCAACCGTGACCTGTTTTTTAACCGAACCTTTTAAATCATAAAAGGTAAGGCGAGCCCTCGGATGGGAGCCAAAGATTCCAACCAACCAACCCGCATCCGAAACGAAGAATGCTTCTTCTCCGGGAAGTGTTTTTGTAAAAAGAAGCCTCTTTTCTTTGTCGTAAAGGGAGAATCTTTTTATCGGGATTTCGCCAACCCCTTCGGTCGCATACTCCAAAGAGTAAAGGAATTTGCCGTTAGCAGACGAGAAAAGAGTCTCCTGGGAAATTTTCTCCCTTCTCACTAACCCTAAATTAAAAAGAAGAATAGTTAAAATTATCGTTGACATCTTATAACATAACAAATTTTATCAAAAAGTCAATCTTTCCATTTCAGTTGAAAAATCGGAATTTATCAGTAAAATCATAGAATGAAATATTGGAAAGTAGCGGTTGATGGTCTTTCGGGTTCAGGAAAGACAACAATGGCAAAATTGGCGGCAAAGCGTTTGAATTGCTTTTATTTGGAAACAGGCTCATTTTATCGCGCCCTTACCTTTGAAATCCTGCGCCGAAAGATAAATTTTCGGGATGGGCAAGAGTTGGCTTCTTTTCTTTCCGAAATAAAGATTAAGTTTGATTGGGATGGGGAGGAGGTGAAAATCTATCTGAATGGCGAAGATGTGAGTCAAAATCTTCGTCTCCCAGCGGTTGACCGAATCGTTTCTTTTGTTTCTGAAATAAAAGAGGTCCGGACAAGAATGGTTAAATGGCAGAGAGAGATTGCTCAAGGACGGAATGTAATCGGGGAAGGTCGGGATATCGGAAGTGTCGTTTTTCCGGATGCAAACTTAAAGGTCTTTGTTACTTGTGATCTAATGGAACGAGCAAGGAGAAGAAGAAAAGAGTTAATGGAGAAAGGAATCTCAATTGGTTTAATGGCGATAATGAAGAATTTAAAGAAAAGAGACCGGATCGACTCTTTAAGGGAAATTAGTCCTCTGATTCGGGTTCCAGAAGCAATCTACATTGATACTACCCGTCTGACGATTGAAGAGGAGGTTGACTTATTGATTGAGTTGATTAGAAGAATATGAAATGGCGTTTTCTCCTCGGTCTCTTTTTCTTATACCCGATAGCAAGGATTTTACTTCGGCTTCGAGTTATTGGTCGGGAAAACATTCCTAAGAGGGGGGTGATAATTGCGGCTAATCATACATCCAATTTTGACCCACCACTCTTAGTCTTAGCCACAAAGCGGGAGTTATACTTCTTGGCCAAGGAAGAGTTATTTAATGTTTCCCGGTTTTTCTCTTGGCTGATAAAAAGTTTTAATGCTCGCCCCTTGCCGCGAGAGAGGTTTCCTAAAAGCTTGTTGCTGGAAATTAAGGGTCTGCTTGATAAAGGGAAAACGGTCCTTCTTTTTCCTGAGGGAACTCGGTCCCGAAACGGCAAATTGAAGGAATTCAAACCAGGGATTGGTTTTCTCGCCCAATTCACCAATGCTCCAGTCGTCCCTTGCTTTGTCAAGGGGGTAAAAGATTCAATTATTTCTCTTCTTGTTGACCGTGATTTAGTAAAGAGTGGGCTACGAAATTCTCGGGCCTGGCCGAAGATTGAGGTTAGGTTCGGGTCGCCAGTTAATCCGGAAGGGAATAGTCGAGAGTTCACCAAAAAATTGGAAGAGAAAATTCGGGAGATAGCAAATGAGAGTTTTCGTCGTTAAGCCCTATGGTTTTTGTTCGGGGGTGAAACGAGCCCTCCGATTATTGATGGAAGAAAGGAAGAAATACGAAAGGATTTACACTTTCGGAGAGATTATTCACAATCGTTCAGTGGTGAAGCGGTTGAAAAAAGAAGGGATAATCCCGATTAAAGAGTTAAAAGGAAAGTTAGATGGGGTGTTGGCAATCCGGACCCACGGCATTTCTCCTGACCACTTGAAAAGGATTCAAAATTATGGTATAAAAATAATAGATACAACCTGCCCCTATGTGAAAAGGGTTCAGGAGATTGTGAAGATGTTAAAAGAAGAAGGATATAAGGTGGTTATGATTGGTGACCGAAATCACCCAGAAGTCTCCTCGGTAATGGGGATCTTGGTAAAAAAGGGGATTCTCTTCCCCGCCAGCGGAGAAGTTCCAAAAAAAGGTTTGACAAATTTAAAAAAATGGGATAAGATTGGAGTGGTTTGCCAAACAACTGTGAGTCGGGAGATTATGACTTTCGCTTTGGAAGAAATTGGAAAGAAGGATTTTGGGGAGATGAGGGTTTTTAATACTATCTGTCAAGAGGTCATTAAACGACAAAGCCGTTTTCAAAAACTGATGGAAAGGGTTGATGCGGGTGTAGTAGCAGGCGGTCGGAATAGCGCCAATACCCGCCGACTATACGAAATTGGTCGTCTTTCCGGAAAGCCAACCTTTTGGATTGAAAAGGAAGAAGATTGGCTAGAAATTAAAGCCCGTTTGAAAGGGTTTAGGGTGCAAAGTGTTGGTTTTGCCTCGGGCACCTCAACGCCCGATGAGTTTTGTTCTTGGTTAATAAAAAATATAAAAAGGGAGGGCAAGCAATAAGATGCGTGATGAACACTTAAAAGATCTTTATGAAAGTAGTTTCAGTGAGAGAAAAGAAGGAGAGATTGTTAAGGGAAGGATTTTACGGGTTTTAGGAAACTCGGTGATTGTTGATTTAGGGTTCAAGTCCGAAGGAATCCTCCCCCTGGAAGAGTTCGCGGACCCGAAAGAGGCGGTAGAGGGAAAAGAGATTCTGGTCTTCGTTGAGCGGTTAGAAAATCGGCAAGGGATTCCAGTTATCTCTAAGAAGCGGGCGGATTTCAAATTACTTTGGGATAAAATAGAAGCAATGAATAGAAATGGCGAAGCAGTGGAAGGGGTGGTGAAACGAAGGGTTGCGGGTGGATTTATTGTGGAGATATTGGGAATGCTTGAAGCATTTATGCCTTCCTCCCAAGCCGACCTGCGGCCAATCCCAAATCCGGAGGAATGGATCGGGAAAGAGATTAAAGCGAAGATAACGGAAGTGAATCTTCCAAAACTCCGAATCGTTATTTCCCGAAAGGCGTTTTTGGAGGAAGAGAAGAAAAAAGCAAAGGAAGCCCTTTTCTCGCGGATCAATCTGGGCGATGTTTACGAGGCAACAGTTACCTCAATTACTAATTTCGGCGCCTTTTGCGATTTGGGTGGATTTGAGGCACTCCTTCCTGCCTCCGAAATCTCTTGGGAAAGGATTAATCACCCAAGCGATGTTCTCAGTGTGGGCCAAAAGGTGAAGGTGAAAGTGATTGCCTTTGACCGGGAAAATGAGAAAGTTTCGGTCAGTCTTAAGCAACTTAAGACCCACCCCTGGGCAAGGATTGAGGAGAAGTATCCAATTGGTTCCCGAGTGAAAGGAAAGGTTAAAACATTAGTTGATTACGGAGCCTTTGTTGAGATTGAACCCGGAGTAGAAGGTCTGATTCATGTTTCGGAGATGTCTTGGACAAAAGTAATTCATCACCCATCTCAGATGCTGAAAATTGGAGATATCGTGGAAGCAATTGTTTTAGATATTGACCGGGAAAATCGGCGAATTTCCCTCGGATTGAAACAGACTCTTCCTGACCCCTGGTCAGTGGTGGGGGAGAAATATAAGGTTGGCGACCGGGTAATTTGTATTCCAAAAACCTTCCGCGATTATGGCGTTTACTGCGAGATTGAAGAAGGAATTGAGGGACTTGTCCGCAATCAAGATATTTCGTGGACAAAAAGGATAACCTCGGCAAAAGAGGTATTGAAGAAAGGACAAAAGGTGGAAGCGGTAATAATGGAAATCGACAAAGAGAAGCGAAGGATCACCCTATCAATAAAGCATACCAAAGAAGATCCGCTCTATCTTTTCTCTAAGGAATATAAAGAAGGGAGTGTTTTGAAAGCGAAAGTGATTGATATACCACAGGCTGGTCTCGTTGTTTCTCTTCCTTATGGATTGGAGGGATTTGCCCCGCTTAGTCAATTGAAAGAAAGGGATAAGAAGTTGAAAGAAGCTTATCAAATTGGTCAGGAGTTGGAATTTTCTATTCTTAAGATTGATTTTGACAAGCGGCGAATCGTTCTTTCGGAACGGTGGAAAAAGGAGAAACCTCCCGCAGAAGGAGAAATACCGGTGCGAAAGGTGAAAAAGAAGTTTCCGCTGGAAGACCACTTGAAATAAGAGGGTTTCGGTTAAACGCTTTTTAACCGAAAGATGACGCTTTCCTTTATTAATGTTGGTTGTCGTCTCAACTATGCGGAAATTGATTATCTCGCCGGATTTTTTGCTAAAAGAGGGGAAGAGGTGGATTTTTCGCGGAATGGGGATATCATCCTGATTAACACCTGCGCTGTTACAAAGGAAGCGGAACGAAAGTCTTTCTCTTTAATCCGTCGGTATGCCCGAATAAAGTCAGTAGTAGTTACAGGTTGTCTGGTGGCACTTGCTCGGGAAAAGATTGAAAAGATTCCCGGAGTAGAAAAGGTCTTTGACCTGAAGGAGAAAGAGAGGATGATAGAAGATGCCTTCCCCCTTCCTTCCCGGAATCGAGCATTTTTGAAAATTGTTGATGGCTGTCCTGGTCTCTGTTCATTCTGCATTGTTCCGGAAATTCGGGGAAGAGAGATTCGCTCAAAACCAGAGGAGTTAATTCGGAAAGAAATTTCTTTCCTTTCCGAGAAAGGGTTCTTCGAGATAGTCTTAACCGGCCTTAACCTTGGACTTTATGGTCAAGAAAAAGGAACAAATCTCGCTTCTCTCCTCTGGCGAATATTTGAAAACTCTCCGGGAAATTTCCGAATAAGGCTTTCTTCCTTAGAACCGGATTTAATCGACGAAAGTTTACTCTCAGCAATTGCTAACCTCCCGGTCTGTCGTCATCTCCATATCCCAATCCAATCCTTTGACCAAGAGATTCTTTTAAAGATGGGAAGGAGATATTCACCCGAGATGATAAAAGAAAAGATAGCGATGATCCTTTCTTTCCTCCCCGAGGTGAATATCGGTTGTGATATAATCGTTGGCTTCAGCGGAGAGACCGAAGCGGCTTTTTCCCAAACCGAAAAGGCTCTGGAGGAACTTCCATTTGGTTATTTCCATATCTTCCCCTTTTCCCCTCGTCCTAAGACACGCGCCTTTTCTTTTCCGGATGATGTTTCGCCACAAGAAAAGAAGCGGCGGGTGAGAATTTTAAGAGAATTGGGAAGGAAAAAGCGGTTAGAATACCAAAAACGATTTTTGGGTAAAAAACTCTTTGCAGTCCAAGAACGGGAAGGGATGGGGGTAACGGATAATTATCTCCGTGTGAAGATTTTAAATTCGCCAACTCCAAAAGGAATTTTTCCTGTTCAAATTGAAAAGGTCGTTGAAGAATTTGTTATCGGCAAGATTATTTTTTAGGGGGGTCTTATGACTCGTTTCTCTCTTTTTATTCTTTGCCTGTCTCTTTTCTTTGCGATTTGGGCAAAAGAGACAAAAATTGCTTATGTAGATATGGAAAGGATTCTTTCCGAATATGAGACAGCGAAAGAGGCAAAGCGGGAATTAGAGAGGGAAATAGAAAAATATCGCCAGCAAGAAGATTCAATTCGTCAGGCATTCGCCGAAGCAAAAAAGGAGTTTGAATCAAAGAAGTTGATGCTTACTGCGGAAGGAAGATTGGCAGAAGAGGAGAAGATAAAAGAGATAGAAAGAAGGTACGAAAGTTTTCTGGAAGAAGTTTGGGGAGAAAAGGGGAAGATCAATCTGAAAAATCAGGAGTTATTAGCACCAATCGTAAAGAAAGTAGCCGAAGCGATTGAGAAGGTGGCAAAAGAAAAAGAGGTCACGATTGTTTTGGATGGTTCTCAGAATAAGATTCTATATGCGGAATCCGGATTGGACCTTACCGATGATGTCTTGGCCGAACTCCGACGAGAGGCAGGGGTTTTACCAATCTCTCCAGAGGTAGAGAAGAAGATCGCTATTCTGGCGGTCAAAGAGATTTCAACCGAAGCCCGGGAAGAAAATCTGGGGGTGACTTCTCTTACCTATCTTTATCAACTTCTGGAAGGAAGAAAGAAGATAAAATTAATCGAAAAAGAGGAGGTAAGAAGGGTCCTTTCTTTTCGAACCTTAAAGGAGACGGATAAGATAGAAAAGGAAATCGTTTACGAATTAGGAAAGGAGTTGGGAGCAGACTACTGTATCATCGGAAGTGTTAACAAAATGGGGAAAAGGATAACTATTGAGATTCTCTATTTTGATGTTGGATTAAGGAAAGAATTTCCTTCCCAAAAGGAGGAGTTAACAAAAAAAGAGGAATTAAAAACTAAGATTGGCGAAATTGTCAAACGAATTCTTAAAACCTTAGTTGGAGAATAGTGGCAAAAGAAACCAGCATTCAGAGAGGAAAATTAGTTTACATTCATGAGAAGGCAAGGCTTGGGAAAGGTGTGAAGGTCTATCCCTTTGTCTATATCGGGGCGGAAGTGGAAGTGGGTGCGGATTCAATAATCTTCCCCCACAGTGTGATTTTAAGACGGACAAGAGTTGGAAAAAGGGTAATAATTGGACCCGGAGCAATGATTGGTTTTGACGGATTCGGTTACGAAAGAGAAGGCGAAGGATATAAAAGGATTCCCCACCAAGGCTGGGTAGTAATTGAAGACGATTGCGAGATTGGGGCGAATGTGACAATTGCCTTAGCAAAAAGAGGGGAGACCAGAATTGGTCGGGGAACAAAGATTGACTCGTTGGTTCATATTGGTCATAATGTTCAAATTGGAAGAAATTGTCTAATTATTGCTCAGGTCGGAATTGGGGGGAGTGCAGAAATTGGAAATAATGTGATTCTGGCTGGTCAGGTTGGAATAAAAGATCATGTGAAGATTGGAGACAACTCAGTAATTTATGCCAAATCCGCCCTTTTTAAGTCTTGCCCGGAAGGGGCGAGATATTTTGGCATACCCGCCCGACCCTATAAAGAAGCATTCCGAGCCTTGGCGAGGATTTACAAGAAAATAAAAACCTAATTTCTAATTTTCAGATCTATAAAATTTGATAGAATATCTCTATTTTCCCCTTGGGGAGAGACTAATTTTGGATATAGAGGGACCTGAGAAATAATCTTGGTTGGATGAATTGAGAAAGATGATTAGGTTATTCAAAAATCTTCCTGGTTTGTGGTAAATTTTAATCGGTTGCAATTTTATGCTCGCAGTCCTTTATGAATTTACCGATATTTAGTAAAAAACTCATTTTTGTCAATATTTTAGAAGTCAATTTAGTCAGTATTTTTGCGTTATCTCTTAGTACTAAATCATTCTTTCATAAAGTTATTAAAAACCGCCTGTATTTCTTAAAACTACTTTTGCTTACTTGGTGGAAGATTTATCTCCGGCGTAAATTACAATTTTCCTTCTTAGCGAATGAATACATTCCAACGATTTTCATTTTCCGGCTTGAAAGCGATGTCGCCCTTGACATATTTTTTTAATCAGATATACTTTGCAGTAATGCTCAGAGAAAAAGGTTTAAAAAAGATACCGCTCGCGCGGATTTTTAGATTTAGTAAGAAGGAAGGTTGGAATAAGTTGGATGAAGAATTAAAATGAGGAGGTAAGAAATGAGAAGGGATAATTTTATTTTTCTTTTTATATGCAACATCACATTTTCTCAGAGTTTTTTATGGCTCGGCTCAATGGGAACACCTTATGCTGAGGTGCACGGTATCTCCGCAGACGGCAGGGTTGTGGCAGGATGGGCTGGTGTTTCCAGTCCCCATTACGCTTTTCGCTGGACACCCGATTCCGGAATGCGTTCAATTGGTTCATTAAACCCGGAAGATGATGCCGAAGCGTGGGGAATGTCAGCGGATGGGAATGTAATCGTTGGGGTTGGTGATCTACCAGGCGCGATTTATCGCGGTTTCCGATGGAAGAATGATACTATGTACCAACTTGGGACTTTTGGGGGCGGGGTAAGTTGGGCTTATGGCTCTTCCTTTAATGGTTCGGTTGTTGTTGGCAGTGCTGAAACACTTACCGGTTTTAATCGTGCTTTCCACTGGCAACAGGATTCAGGGATGAGAAGTCTCGGAGTTCTGCCTGGTGCAATCCGCAGTGTTGCCCGTGCTGTCTCCTTAGATGGCAGGATAGTGGTTGGCTGGTCTGGATTTAGCAATCAAGTTCATCATGCTTTTCGTTGGGAGAACGGACAAATGATGGATATCCATAATTCCCAGTTTGGACAGAGTGAAGCTTTGGGAGTCTCTGGTGATGGAAATGTTGTTGTTGGGGCGTGTGCACCACTACCTTGGATTCCCACTTGGGCTTTTCGCTGGAGCGCCACCACAGGAATGGAAACACTGGGAACACTGGGTGGGGAGTGGAGTGAAGCATGGGCAGCAAATTATGATGGTAGCATTGTTGTTGGATGGGCGGAGAGAAGTCCGGGAAATTGGGGTGCTTTCCGTTGGACGGAGCAGAATGGGATGGAGGATCTAAACACTGTTTACGCCAATCTTCTGCCACCCGGTTCAATTTTACGGGATGCGATGGCGATTTCGCCCGATGGCCGGTTCATAGCCGGGAGAGGATATAATCCTCAAACCGGTCGGGATGAGGCGTATCTGCTTGACACAGGAATTTCCCTGATTGCGAACCAGTCCATTACTCCACTTAACCCTCAGTTTTTTAGCATTTCTCCTAACCCCTTCAAAAAAGCCTCTAAGATCTTCTACGAAGTTTCAGTCAAATCGCCGGTTCAGATTTCAATTTATGATGCTACTGGTAGAGAAATAGCTCGTTTGATTGATGAGGTGAAAGAAGCAGGCAGATATCAGTTCGAATTTGATGGCAGAAATTTCTCAGAAGGTGCGTATATCTGCCGTTTGAAATCCGGTAGAATAGTTTCGTCTCATGTCTTTACCATAATCAAATAATAAAGGTCTATTTTGCGCTTAAATCATAAACTCTAATATTGTAAACCAACTGAAAATCGGGGTTGATAATAATGTCATACTTCTTGGGAAGTTAAAATAAAAAGAAGATTGCGAATAACTCTATAATATACGCAAAATAAATCCGTCCGTAAGGGGCGAGATATTTTGGCATACCCGCCCGACCCTATAAGGAAGCATTCCGAACCTTGGCGAGGATTTACGCGCAATTGAGAATCTAATTTTGCAACTTTCCGATTAAAAATTCTACACCAGCAGAGCCAGGAGAAAAAGCGGTTTTCGGATAAAGGGATTGAGAGTTAATTAGGGTAAGATGATTGGAGAGAGATATGATTGGGATTATCCGAAAACATCTCCTGACTCCGCAGGTTCATCATTTTCAATAACATTATAGAGAAATTTTTCCATTTGTCAACTATATTATTCTTTTTCCGTAAAATTCCTTCCCAGGATGGAGGAAGTTTTTTCTCCATAAAAGTTTATAATTAACTTTGTAGGAAAAAGATTTTCCAAAAGAACATTTTTGCTTTATTTCAATAGCCGGAGAAACAGACTAAAAGAGGGAGAATTAGGAATGCTCGGAGGGGAAGGGAGAGCCTACGGAGGAGAGAAGGGGATGACGAAGCAAAGGGAAAAAGAATCGGGGAGGAGAGGGAAGAAGATAAGCATAGGAAGGCTCTATATATAGGGTAGGTGGAGCCACAGGGGGATAAATGTTAGTGTCGGTAACATTTTTCGTCTATAAATTACGATGGGTGGTCTTCAATGACACAGACAGCACAAACGTAGTCAGCGAGATGGGAGATGGAAAGATGGACAACTCTTTCCCCGAGATATTCCTTCGCCTTCCCCTTGGCGATAATTACCGGGCGATGTCTTTCGTCGTCAATGATCTCAATTTCCGACCAAGAAATCTTACCTCTCAATCCGGTTCCCAATGCCTTCGCGAATGCTTCCTTAGCGGCAAATCGGGCGGCATAGGATTGATATTTTCCTTCTTTTCTTTCCTCACAGAACTTTCTCTCCTTTTCTGTAAAGATTCTCTTACAGAACCGGTCACCGAAATTTAAGATTGCTTTCTTTATCCGCACAACTTCAATGAGATCAATTCCGATACCAAAAATTGCCACCTATTTGTTTAATTCCTCAACAATCTTTACTAATTCCCAGATGTCATTCAGTTCGTAATCAGCGCCGGTCTCTTTTGTGTTGAAGGTGTCGCCATACCGGGCGAAAGCGGTTTTCATTCCCAAGAGTTTTGCTCCCACAATATCTCTCTCTTCCCAGTCGCCAACCATCAGCGCCTCTTTTGGTGTTACCTCTAATTTTTTAAGAAGGAGGACGAACGGTTCGGGGTCTGGTTTTCTTTTACCGGTATCGTCAAAACCAACCACAGCGGTAAAGTAATTCTGGAAGCCTAAATAACAAAGTCTCAACCAGACCTGAATCTTTGGGGCATCAGAAATCACCGCCAGTTTTAACCCTTTTTTTAGTAATTCCAAAAGGGTGATTTCGGTATGGGGATAGGGAACAAGGGTAAATTCCCTTGCTCGGCGATAGCCAACAATTCCAGAGCAGAGAATTTTATAATCAATCTCGCCCAATTCCCTTTCCAGCAGAAGGTTAAAGACCTCTTGGAACTCTATCCCTTTCTCCTCATAGATTTTGTAAATCTTCTCTTTCAATAACTTCTTCTCTATTTTTAATCCCGCATCAATCATCGCATCACAGGCCGCATCAATTGCCATCTCCTTCATCCGCATAAAGTCAACTAAGGTGTTATCCAAATCGAAGATTACCGCCTTAATCATCTTTTCTGGTTGATTGAGACTATCCAAGAAATCCAGAAAATTAAAGAGCCAGTACCCGAAATAAGATAGGAAATGAGAAAAATGATTTGGTTCGGAAAAAGCCAGATTTTGGTGGGCAATGTAACCACGGTTTCCTTTTCTTTAACATCCACTAAAAATTCTTTTAATTTAATTAGGGTGTTACTTATCTCTAAGGGGGTTGCTTCCCCTTTTTCTTTTCGCCGAATTACTTCGGCCAAGATTTCTTCCCCTCTTTTTAATCTTTGATACCATAATCCAAGGTCGGCGCTTGGGCTTTTAAGGAAATAGGCAGAATTTCCTGTCGTTAAATTTTTGTGTTCCAGATATTTAATACCTTTTGCTAAAAATTCCTTTGCTTGATAAATATCCATCGTTTCACTGGCTAATTTCAACCAATCTTCGCAGCCCATCTTAAACCGATAACGACGGACAATTTCTCCAGTTAATACGGAGAAGAAAACGAAGGTGAGAATGATAGCGAGAATTAGATACCTTCTTTTCATCTCTCTCTTTTCTGAAAGAAGGGGAGAAGTTTTTTGTAAGTTTCTCTTAAATATTCGGCGATGGTTTTGGTTTCCGCGAGGACAGGAAGAAAGTTAGTATCACCGAGCCACCGGGGAACAATGTGAAAGTGGAAATGACCAACGACTCCGGCTCCTGCCACCTTTTCTAAGTTTGCTCCGAGATTTATTCCCTCGCATCTTAGTACCTTTTTTAGAGCCTTCACCGCGAAAAGAACCTGGTCAAAGATTTCGCTTCTCTCCTCTCTGGAAAGTTTCTCTAATTTTTTGTGGGCGATTGGGGCAACCATTAAATGGCCATTGTTATAAGGATAACGATTCATAATGATAAATGATCTTCTTCCGCGGTAGAGAATAAGATTTGCTTCGTCATTCTTTTCTCTAACTAACCGGCAGAAAAAACACCCTTTTTCTTTCAATTGGATATACTCCTTTCGCCAGGGGGTCCAGAGTTTTTTCATATTAGAATAAGGTCATTTGGGTTTGCTCTTCGGGTTTCTCCTCTTCAAAAAGACTAATCTTTCCGAAGACACCGTCGTAGCCCGGGATAAGTTTCACCTTTCCTTCTCGCATCCTTTCGATTCCTTCCCCAATCTTCTCAAAGGTGGATTTCTTCTTAATATCTTCTACTGGAACCTTAAGTAAAATTTCAAATTCCGGGCCGAAGATTTTAATCATTTCTAAGTATTTATTTTTCACCGCGATGCTTTCTTTCGCTAATTTCAGAGCATCAGCAATAATCTCGTCCAAAGGAATGAGATTTTTATAGGGGATGGCGTTCTTGGGCACAAATCCTTCTGCTCGGTCCGCCAGAAGTTCTACCCGATGGAGAACACCAATGGTTAACCTTTTTCCGCAGACCGGGCAGAGGTCATTATTTAAGATTGCCTCCCGGGGTGAGAGGCTAACTCCACAATTTCGGTGTCCATCGTAATGATATTTCCCTTCCTCCGGAAAAAATTCGATCGTGGATAAGAAACGTTTCTTATCCTTGGATTTTAAGATTTCCTTTATTTGGTAGAAAGATATTTCGCTGGCGAAAACGTTTGCCTCTCGACCCAATTTTTGCGGTGAATGGGCATCCGAACAAGAGATTAGAGAGAATCGGTCTAAAGCCGAAAGTCGCCAATTCATCTTTGGGTCAGAGGAAAGGCCGGTTTCTAAGGCAAAGACCTCGTCCGTCAAATCCTCAAAACATTCTTCCACCGCATCATAGCCAGAGACTGAACCGAAAAGGGAGAACCAGGGCGTCCAGATATGAGAGGGGACAATGAAGGAATTAGGGGAAAGATTGAGAATTCCTTCCAGCATGTCCCGACTGGATAAGGAAAGGGTAGGGCGACCGTCAGCGGCGAGGTTTCCGTATCTTGCCAGGAATTGGTTGATCTTTTCCGCATCGGCAAAAGAAGGGGTGAAAATGATGTTATGAATTCTGCGGAGTTTTCCATCCTTCACCGCCATATTATTTACTTCCGTAGTCAAAATAAAATAAACCCCCTCGTCTTCTTTCGGGCAGAGGATTCCTTCCTCCTTTTCTTCCAATTCTTCTTTTAGAGTGGTAAACCATTCCGGATGGGTAAAATCAGAAGTGCCCACCAACTTTATTCCTTTGTAGCGGGCATATTGGGTGATCTTCTTAATCGTCATTTCTCGACTCACTGCTCGGGAATAAGGAGAATGGATGTGGAAATCAGCGATAAATTCCATTTCTTTGAAAAGAGAAAAGTCGTTTTAATTTTTCTTTTCCCTTTGATTTTAACTTTCTTTCCTTTGGTGGGGAGCCGACGAAGAAACCTCTTTCTCCGGGTTGAAAGGCGGCGTGAAAGAAACCGTAGCCTGAGCCAGTAATGTTTCCTTGTGACCCAGGAAGAATCGGTGGACCATCCATTGCCCAGATATTAATTATTCCCTCGCCTTCAAAAATAGTTGCAACATAAGAGGGGATGAAGCGGTCTTTCTCGTAAAAGCAAAATGTATCAAAGAGAATGGTGTCCATCCAGAGTTCATAAGTATCCCATTCGCCTAAGGTATCTTCGTAGTCGTATTCAATCGTTAAATCAAGCCAATACCATTGGGCTTTATTCGCAGTTCGCCAAATAACCTTTAAACTTGAATCTTTATTTAAGATATAGGTTGATTCGGGAAATAAAATTTCATAGGGTCCGGGCATATAGACCTTCCCAAAAACGTTTCCTTCCGGGGAGGAGACGTTCAAACGATATTCCCGGTCAATTTCCAATTTCCGGAATTCAATGAACTGATACCAATTCGAACTGTAATCGTAAATTGGTAAAACGGTATCGTTAATTTTGACCACGGGAATTTGAGAAAAGCCTTCACTCTTGTAAAGGTAGGCTTCTTTGTAATAATCAGGATAAAGCCAAGGTGTTCCGACACTCCTTAAGACAAACGCCGAAACATAAATCTTTTCTTTTTTCGCACAGGAGATTAAAATGAATGGGATGAGGAGAAGAAGGATTTTCCTCATTTTCTATTTTTCGCCCGACCGGCAATCGTAAAATATCTTTCACCCGAATGATTGATGCCGTAAAAGAATCCGTGTCCCATACCTTTGATATTTTCTTTCACTCCGGGCCAGATAATTGAGCCATCAATTGCTTTAATTTCTATCCTTCCTTCCCCCCAATTAATTTGCCTTAAATCCCCAGGAAAGAGGATTTCCTTGGGATAAAAAAGAGTCGTGTCTGTAATTATGGTATCTTGGGAGAAAGAAAAAGAGCGGCTGTTGCCATTAGTGTCAATATAGGAATAGGAGACATAAGCAGAGAGTAAATAAGAATTGGCATATTTTGCCCTTTCCCAAATGATCTGGAGGGAAGAATCCTTGTGAAGGATGAAGTTGTCATCTGGTTTTAGAATTGAGAAATCACCCGGAAAAAGAATTTCGGCAGTAGCGGTTCCCGCATCATGAGTAATTAGCATCTCATATCTTTTTCCCGGCAGAAACTTCTTTCCCTCAGAATAAAGATACCAGTGATAAGAGAAATCGGTTATCGGGAGGGGGGTATCATTGATTTCCGCCTTGGGGATTAGAGCAAAACCATTCTCCTTATAAATGTAGACCTCTTTGGTGTAAAGGGTATCTCTTTCGTCAATCCATTTTTGGAGAAAAGCGAGGATATAAGGCTTCTTCTCATTTCGGCAGGAAAAGGAAAAAAGAAGGAGAAGAAGAAAATGGTTCCTCATAAGGAGTAATCTTAAAGGATTTCTCACTCCAACCGCATCGGCATCAATAAAAATAGTTTCTCCTTCCGCTCTCCTTCTTCTTTTGGTCTTATCACCAAGGCCTGAGTAGCGGAGGCGAGTTCTAAATCTACTTCTTCACTTCGGATATGCCTGAGAATCTCATTTAGTAGGTAGCCATTAAAACCGACCTTCAACTCTTCTCCTTTATACTCGCCCTTAATCTCTTCTTTGCTGATACCGATTTCCGAAGAGGCTTCTAAAAAACTCCCTTTTTTCTGAAGATTAAAAACAACGAGTCTCGTCGTGCGCGGGGCAAAGACTAACATCCGATTTATGGTATTAGAAAGTTCCTCTCGGGAACCGGATAGGCAATAAGGATATTTGGTTGGTAGAACCTTTTCGTAATCCGGATAAGGTCCTTCAATCAGGCGAGAAGTAATCTGGTAGTCTTCACCGCGAAAACTGATGAGGGTGGAATTGAGGCTTATTTTTATCTTATCCGTCCCCGTTTTCGGAAGGAGTTCAAGAGGTTTTGGTGGAATGATGGCTTGGATTTTTTTCACCTTACCAAAGTTCCCTTCTTTTTTAACCAGGGCTAAGCGATGGCCATCAGTGGCGACCATCCTCGTTTCTTTCTCCCGGATTTCCCAGAGAACACCGGAAAGAGCGGGTTGGCCAGCTTCCTTAGCCACGGTGAAGGCGGTATCAGTGAATAGTTCAAAAAGAAGTGAGAGGGGAAACTCAAACTCTTCTTCCTTAGGAGGCGAGGGCAGATCCGGAAACTCCTGGGGGTCTAAAAGGGAGAAGGTGTATTCACCTTTTCCCGCCTTCAACCTTAGGATATTCTCTTCCATTTCAAAAGTGATTGCTGGCTCGGACATCTCTCTTAAAATCTCTACTAATTCGCGGGCGCGGATGATTAGTTTGGTCGTGGGTAGATCCCTCGGTTCGGGAAAGAGAAGTTCTAATTGAATTGAAGTATCAAGGTCAGTAGCAAGAAAGGAAATTTTATCTTGATTGATATCAATCACGATGTTCTGAAGAACCGGAAAATTGGTTCGGGTGGGAACCACCGGTAAAGCGGTCTCTAACTTCTCTAAAAAGACCTCTCGGGGAATCTCAAAATTCATAAGACCTCCTTAATTGATAAAGGGACATTTATGGAGGTGAGCGGATTCGAACCGCCGACCTTCTGCTTGCAAAGCAGATGCTCTCCCAGCTGAGCTACACCCCCAATTTTTTGAAATTGAAAAACACCTTTCTTATTCATCTTCTCTTATATATTAGGGGAAAGTAAAAAAAGGTCAAGGGGAAGATTACTTGACGGATCTAATTTATTTAATAAACTCCTTCGGTTAGTTTTAATGAGGAGCGAGTATGATTTCCTTTTTCGTTTTTGGAAAAGAAGGATGCCCAATTTGTAAAAAGGTCTATCACAAAATCGAATACTTTAAGAATAGTTATCTCCCCGAATCGGAAATTACTTATTACGATATGGAGACCGTAGATGGTTTAGCGGAAGGCGCCTATCGGGATATTTCCGAAGTGCCAACAGTCGTTTTGGAAAAGGATGGGAAAGAGTTAGCCCGGTGGATAAAGGTCCCACCCACTTACAAGAAATTACGGGAGATTTTAGGAATATAAAAATGGAAATTTACTCTTTTATTCCTAACTCCCTTTCGGATTGGGATGGAAAGATAAGTGCAGTAATCTTTCTTGGGGGATGCAACTTCTTTTGTTCCTTCTGCCAGAATTATCCCCTCACAGGAAGAAATCCTAAAAGGTTTGGTCTAAAACCAATTGCTTACGAAAAGGTCGAAGAGAGTTTAAAGAAGAATAGACGATGGATTGATGGGGTAGTAATTACGGGTGGCGAGCCTTTAATTCATCCCGAGATTTTCCGACTCACCCAGAGGATAAAGGAGATCGGTTTCCCAATTAAGATTGATACTAATGGCAGTTTCCCTTATGTCCTTTCTCGGTTAAGAGAAAAGGGACTCATTGATTACTGCGCCCTTGATATTAAGACTGCCTTAAATCCGAGAAAATATCGGAAGGCGGTCGGTCGGAAGATTGAGGTGGGATTAATTAGGAGAACGATTCAATTTCTCCTTGAGGGGAATTTAGATTACGAGTTTCGGACCACTCTGATTCGAAACCTGGTCGGAGAAGAAGAGATTGAGGCAATCGGCAAGATAATTCGGAACGGCAGGAGATACTTCTTGCAACAGTATCTTCCCGAAAGGGCAAGGCGGAAAGTGTTTCGAAAAGTTCAACCTTATACCCGAGAAGAAGCGGAGAGGTTATTGGCCTTAGCCAGACGTTATATTAAGGAGACGCATCTTCGAGGATTTTAACCCCCTTGCCAAATTAAATCTTTTTGCTATAATAAATTATGCCGATTAGAGAGTTTAAGTGCCGAAAATGCGGTGCAGTTTTTGAAGAACTTTGTCTTCGGAAAGATGAAAAGGTAAGATGTCCAAAATGCGGCGGGAAGAAATTGGACCTTCTATTCTCTCCTTTCTCCCTCTCCGGAAAAGGAGGGAGTGTTTCTTCCTGTGCGAGTTGCCGTTCAACTAATTGTGCGAAATGCCGATAGGGAGGGTTAATGACAATAACGAGGACGAATTTGGCGGAAGCGATTGCTGAGGAGATAAAAGATACGTATCCTCATATCTCCCAAAAGGAGGTGGAAGCAATAATTAAAAGTTTTCTGAGCAGAATCGTTCAGGACTTGCTCGCTGGGCACCGGATTGAATTACGAGGGTTTGGCGTCTTTTTTACCAGGATGCGGCGAGCGAAAACGGCTCGCAATCCCAAGACCGAAGAAAGGTTTCATTTGCCTCCACGGCGGGTTGTAGCATTCAAACCATCACGACTTTTAAAAAAGGAGTTAAGAGAAGAGACAAAAGAAGGAGGGTAATATGCCTTGTGGTCGAAAAAGAAAGTTAAGGAAAGTAAAAAGGCATAAGTTTAAGAAAAGAAGGAAGGCGATGCGTCATCGCCGGAAATAATCTCCGCGTTTAACTCCTAACGGAGGTAATGATTAATGCGGGCTAAAAAGGTGAGAAATTTTTATCTTCTCCGCTTAATTAAAGGGGAAGAGATTCTAACCACCTTAAAGGATTTCCTTACCGAGAAGAAAATAAAAGGAGGAATAATTTTGGGGATTGGGGCTGGTAAGGAGTTTACGATTGGTTATTACGACTTAAAGCGAAAGCATTACTTTAAGAAGTTCATTCCCGAAGAATGTGAGATTGTTTCCCTTTTAGGGAATATCGCGGTATTTGAAGATGATATTTTCATCCATTGTCATATTCTTCTTGCCTTACCGACTTTCACAACCATCGGCGGGCACCTCTTTTCTGGGGTCATTACCGCCACCGCAGAGTTCTTTATTTTGCCTTCACCGGTAAAGATTTTGCGCCAGAAGTCGGAGGAGATTGGCTTAAATCTTCTCGATTTATAATCGTTCATAAATGAGTTTGCGCTTTTTGACCTTTCTTTCGCTAATCTGAATTCTCTCTTCTAACTCCTTTCTTACCTCATCTCCTTTCTTTTCATCGTTGCAATAAATTTCGGCGAATATCTCCCCCTTTTCGAGATGTCCCCCTCTCTTTTTTAAAAAAAGAAAGCCAACGCTCGGGTCAATTGTGTCCTCTTTTCTTTTCCGACCGCCGCCCAACTCAATCAGTAGTTGACTAACAATATCAGCCGGGATTGATTTTAAATAACCAGTTTTCAAACTTTGCGCTCCGAGCCGGTATTTTGCCTGCGGAAGTCTTCGGTAGTCTTCAATTACCTTAACATCGCCTCCTTGGGCTTCAATTAATTTTTGAAACCTCTTTAAACCTTCCCCAATCATTAATTTCTCTTCCAAAATCTTCCTGGCTTCTTTCCGATTGGTGACGACCTTTCCTAAGATGAGCATCTCCTCGCCCAGGGCAAAGGTTATCTCTTTTATATCCGGCTCGATATTCCCTTTAAGTGCCTCGATCGTTTCCATAATCTCCAAGGAGTTTCCAACGGAACGACCTAAGGGCTCATCCATATTCGTCAACAAGGCAGAGGTTTCTACTCCGAACTCTTTACTCAATTTGATCATCAGTTTAGCCAACCTTCGTGCCGCTGTGAGATTTTTGAGAAAGGCGCCTTTGCCAACTTTTACATCAAGGATTAATCCGTCAATCCCCTCCGCTAACTTCTTGCTTAAGATACTCCCAGCGATGAGGGGAAGGGATTCAACCGTTTCGGTTGCATCTCTTAAAGCATAAATCTTCTTATCCGCGGGGCAAATTTCTTCTGTTGGTTCGACAATTACCAATCCGATCCTTCTCAGTTGGCTTAGGATTTCTTTCTCGCTCAGATTGGTTCGGAAATTTGGGATTGATTCTAATTTATCAATGGTTCCGCCGGTATGCCCTAAACTCCTTCCGGCGAAACTGGGGATGATTAAACCACAGGCGGAAACCAAGGGGAAGAGGACCAAAGAAATTTTGTCGCCCACGCCTCCTGTCGAGTGTTTATCAATTTTCGGTAATCGGAAGGAAGTGAGGTTTAGTCTTTTCCCGGAATTGAGCATCGCCTTGGTCAGTGCCTTTGTTTCGGAAAAGGAAAGACCTTTAAAAAAGACAGCCATTAAGAAGGCAGATGCCTGGTAATCGGGAATTTCACCCTTAGTATAAGCGAAAACGAAATTAGTTATCTCCTCAGCGGAAAGGGACTTCCCGTCCCTCTTTTTTCTGATGAGTTCCTTGGGCTGCAAAAATTTAATAGCGCCGTCCAGTTATCTTAACCCCTTTCATTAACCCTTCATATTGGCGCATCAAAAGATGGGACTCAATCTGTTGGATGGTATCGAGGGCAACGCCCACGATGATTAAAAGGGTGGTGCCACCAAAATAAAATGGGATGCGAAAGGCGGACATTAAAAACCAGGGGATGAGAGCCATAACACCTAAAAAGATTGCTCCAGGTAAAGTGATTAAAGAGAGGCTTCGGTCAATAAATTCGGTAGTCTTCTCTCCTGGTCGAATTCCGGGGATAAATCCCCCAAACCTCTGCATATTCTCCGCTAAGTCCCGGGGATTAAAAACAATTGATGTGTAGAAGTAGGTGAAGAAAATTATCAGTCCAAAATAGAGGAGATTGTAAAGCCAACCACCGGGAGAAAGAATCTGCTGGATTTGGGTAAGGAATGGTGCCTTAAAGAAGGTTGCAAAGGTGGAAGGGAAGACAATTAAACTCTGGGCAAAAATTATCGGGATAACACCGGCGGTATTAATTCTTAAAGGGATATAAGTTGTTTGTCCGCCGTAAATTCTTCGCCCGACAATTCTTTTTGGATATTGAACGGGAATTTTGCGCATCGCCTGGGTCATAAGGACAACCCCGGCATAAATGCCAAAGATGATTGCCCCAATAATTAAGAGGGAAAACCAGGATAACTCTCCGGCTTGAACCATACCCCAGGTGCGGGCAATATCCTGAGGGGTTTGGTCAATACAGCCAATGAAGATGATGAAGGAAATCCCATTGCCAATTCCCTTTTCTGTTATCTGTTCGCCAAGCCACATAACAAAAATTGTGCCCGCGGTAAGAGTGAAGACGGTCAGAATGCGAAAGAAAAAACCAGGAAATAGGACGATTGGTCCCGCGGCGGTTGGCGGTTGGGCTTCAAGATAAGTGGCGATACCGAAAGCCTGAATCGCCGCTAAAAGAACCGTGGCATAACGAGTATATTGATTTAATTTTTTTCTTCCCTCCTCATCTTTTTGTAATTTTTCCAATGTGGGAAAGACCGAGCCTAAGAGTTGGAACATAATGGAGGCGGAGATATAGGGCATAATCCCTAAGGCAAAAATGGAAGCGCGGGATAAGGCACCACCAACGAATATATCGTAAAGTCCAAAGACCGTTCCCCGGAGTTGGGCTAAAAGAAGAGCAAGGGCAGCAGCGTTAATTCCGGGTGTTGGAATATGAGTGCCAAGACGATAAACCACAACCAGGGCGAGGGTAATAAATATTTTCTTTCTTAAATCAGGAATCTTGAAGATATTTGGCACATTCTGAATCATGGCAAAATGATTACCTTTCCGCCAGCTTTTTCAATCTTTTCCCTTGCCGATTTGGAAAAGGCGTGAGCGGAAATTACTAAGGGGGAAGAGATTTCTCCCTCACCAAGAATCTTTACTAATTCCCCCTTTTTCACTAATCCCTTTTCTCTTAAAATTTTGGGATTTATCTCTTTTTCCTTTATCTCGTTTAATGCGGCAAGGTTAACGATTTCGTATTCCTTCTTAAAGGGATTTTTGAAACCCCGTTTTGGGATTCGACGATAGAAAGGGGTCTGACCCCCTTCAAACCGACTGGTGAATTCTTTTCCGGAACGAGCCTTAGCACCTTTATGTCCCCGACCCGATGTCTTACCGTGTCCAGAACCCGGACCACAACCAACCCTTTTTCTTTTCTTGGTTGCCCCCCTGGGGGGTCTTAAGGAAGATAGGTCAAGCATCAATCTCCTCCACAGTAATTAGGTGTTTAACCTTTTCAATCATCCCCCGGATAGCGGGGGTATCGTTATGAATCTTTGATTGGTGGATTTTCTTTAATCCCAGGGCCCGAATGGTTCGCTTATGTCTTTCCCATTCGTCGATCAGGCTCTTTTTAAGTGTTATCTTTAGTTTCTTCATCTTTTCCAATAATCTGGGGTATTGGTTTATTTCGCATCCGGGCAATTTCTTCTAAGGTGCGTAATTTCTGAAGGGCTTTGATGGTCGCTATCGCTAAGTTGTATGGGTTCCGGGAACCAAAGGATTTGGTGAGGATATCCTGAATACCAATCGCTTCAATTGGGGCACGAACCTGCTGGCAGGCGATGATTCCGGTTCCAGGAGAAGCGGGTTTAAGAAGAACTTTTGAGGCGCCAAATTTCGCCTGAACCGGAAAGGCAATTGTCCTTCCTTTGACCGAAATTTTAACCATATTCTTCTTCGCCCTTTCGGTTGCCTTTCTTACCGCTTGAACGACCTCTTGTGCCTTGGCGTGACCGATTCCAACCATTGAGTTGCCATCGCCAACCACGACCGTGGCGGAGATGTTGAAACGTTTTCCTCCCTTCACCGTCTTTGAGACCCTTTTTATTTCAATCACCTTTTCAATAAACTTTGTTTCTAACTCTTCTAAAATTTTAGACCTCCTTCCCGGGCACCTTCGGCAACCGCCTTTACCCGGCCGTGATATTTATACCCCCCACGGTCAAAAACGACCGTGGAGATGTTTAATTCCTTTGCCTTTTCGGCCAGAAGTTTACCAACCTCTTTAGCCACCGCCACCTTTCCTTTCATATCCTTTATCCTTTCTCGTATTCCTTTCGTTAAAGATGAAACCGCAGTGATAACCCTTCGCCTTTCGTCGTCGACCAGAATCGCATAAGTATGCTTATTGCTCCTTTTCACCAAAAGGCGCGGTCTTTCGCTCGTTCCTTTCACCTTCTTTCTGATCCGAAGGTGGCGTCTTAATAATTTATCCTTAATCATAGTCTTCAATTATATTGATAAATTTTAGGTTGTCAATAGAAAATTATCTTTTAATCAACCGGATAATTCGATTGAAATCCTCCTCCGAAAAGAACTCAATAATTATTTGCCCTTTTTCCCCTTTTTTCACGATTGAGACATCGGTGCCCAGATATTCTCGGAGGAGGTCTTCCATTGCTTCAAAATAGGCATCCTTCTCTTTTTCTCTTATTTCTCTCTTTTGTTTTTTTTCTTGAGAGATTAACTTTTCAACCTGACGAACGGATAAGGACTCGCGGATAATTCTTTCGCACAATTCCTCCTGGTCTTTCTGATTGGTTAGAGCGAGGAGGGCTCGGGCATGACCGGCGGTAATCTTCTCCTCTTTCAGGTATTCTCTCACCTTTTGGGGGAGAGTAAGAAGACGGAGGGCGTTGGCAACCGCTGGGCGACTTTTATTCACCCTTTCGGCAATCTCTTCCTGGGTTAAATGAAATTCTTCTACGAGTCTTTTGTAAGCCAGCGCCTCCTCCAAGGGATTTAAATCTTTGCGCTGAAGATTTTCAATCAGTGCCAGTTCCAAACTTTCCAGTTCCGTTGTCTCTTTAATAATCGCGGGAATAAGGGTGAGGCCCGCTTCCTTTGCGGCGCGAAATCTTCTCTCCCCGGCAATTAACTCATATTCCCCTCCTTTCTTTCTCACGAGAATTGGCTGGAGAACACCACGCTGTTTAATGGAATTGACTAATTCCGAAATATCCGCCTCGGGATTCTCTCTTGGTTGGTAAGGATTGAGTTTAATCTCATCCAACTTCAAGTAACGAACCTCACCTTCAATCTGTGCCTTTCCTTCTTCGGAGAGGAGCGCTTCCAATCCTTTCCCTAAAACCTTCTTCATCATTCCTCCTCCCTTATTTATTTTGATTGTTCAGTATCTCTTCGGCCAGGGCGAGATAAGCCTTGGCGCCCGAAGAGTTTTTTGCGTATTGAAATATTGATTTACTAAAACTGGGCGCTTCTGCTAAACGGATGCTTCTGGGAATTGTAACATTAAATACCAGTTTCCCAAAGAATTTTCTCACCTCCTGTTCAACTTGTTTTGTTAGGTTAAGCCGACTGACATACATAGTTAGAAGGATTCCTTCGATCGTAAATTTTGGATTTATCTTGCTTTTTATTAAATTGATTGTATCCAGAAGCCGGGCAACCCCTTCCAGCGCGTAATACTCACATTGGATTGGGATGAGGACACTATCCGCAGCGGCCAGGCCGATGATTGTTAGAATTCCCAGGGAAGGAGGGCAATCAATAAATACCCAGGAATAACGGGGAAGAATTGGTGCGAGCGTTTCTTTCAAAAGCAACTCTCGGTTTTCTAAATTTAAGAACTCCACTTCACCACCAGCCAAATCAATACTAGATGGCAGGATGTCTAAATTCTTTTGGACGTCTTTAATTATTGCCTCCTCTACCTTACTTTTGTCGATTAAGCAATTATAAATGGAAAGGGAGATTTTTCTCTTATCGATTCCTAAACCTAAGGTGGCGTGGGCTTGTGGGTCTAAATCACAAATTAAAGTTCTCTCTCCTTTCAAGGCAAAGGCACAACTCAAATTAATTACTGAGGTCGTCTTACCAACTCCGCCCTTCTGATTGGCAATTGAAATTATTTTCGGCATTGCAATAAAATAATTTCTTTTTTCAATCTGTCAAGGGGAGATGTTCTTTTCTGGATGAAGGTCGGCTTTGAAAACGAAATGGTTAAAATGGGCGGGAAGAGAGGGAAAGATGAGAAGTAAGGAGGAGAGAATTGGGAAGAGGAAGAGGGAAAAGGAGAGGCGGAGGAGGAGAGAAGGAAAGAAGGAGGCTGGAAGGAAAAAATAAGTGAAGAGGAAAGAAATGGAGAGGAAAATCGGAAATGGGGGTAGGCTCTTAAAAACGTTAAATAAGGGGCGTAGTATAAGGTAGGGGGAGCAAAGGGGGATAAAATAAGGAAAAAGGTGCTAAATTATTGAAAGATAAGGACTTAAAGGGAAAAGGGGGTAGGCGGTCAACCGGTTAAATCTCCGTCCTATTCTTTAAGGTTTTCTAATCGGTTGACATACATTTTTTATTTAGTATACTTAAAAGATGGAGGAAATTATGCGACGGGTGATATTTATTGCTCTTCTTTGCGTCTTTCCTCTTCTTGGGGCGAGGCGGGTGATGGTCTGCGAGGACTTCACCGCTACCTGGTGCACATACTGTCCCGGTGCCGCCCGGGGATTAGAGGAATTAGATGAGGTCGCCTTTGATTCGGTTGTGGTTATCGCTTATCACTCCTCTTCAAGTGACCCATTTTATAATCAATATTCCGCAAGTCGGGCGAGTTATTACGGCATTACTGGTTATCCCACGGTTCGTCTGGACGGCAATTATTCAATTGTTGGTGGCCTTCACACTGGAACGATGTATCCTGCCTACCGCGCCTATTTTGACAACCGGCGGAATTACGAAAGTCCAGCGAATATCTCCTTATTCCTTTCCTATGATTCAATTACGAGGGATGGTAATCTCAATATTAAAATTAGAAATGAATTAAGCACCTCTCTCTCCGCTCAACTGCATGTTGCCTTAACTGAAAGCCACATCTATTATCCCTGGCAGGGGATGGATTCCCTACATTCGGTCTTACGACTGATGCTTCCGGATGCCCAAGGTGAGCCGATAAATATTCCGGGAGGGGATTCAATTAACCGAAATAGGAATTTCACTTTGCCCGGTGGAATTGTTGACCGGAACTGTGAGATTATTGTCTTTCTTCAGGACAATTCAACCCGTGAGATATTGGCTGGCTCAAGGATTGCCTTAATTGGCAAACCAAAGGTTGAATTCCTTCGCTATTCTCCTTCTTCCATTCCGCAAAGGGGTGACACTTCGGACCTAACGATTTATTTAGGTAATTACGGCAGTAAGGATTTAGCCAATGTCCGGGCTCGGTTATATTCCCCGGTTTCTTATCTTCAGATTATAAGGGATGAGGCAAATTTTGGGGCGATACCGATTGGTGGGATTGCCCAATCTTCTTCCCCTTATACCATCAATATCCAAACCGGAGCTCCAGATACCTTAGTTAATCTAAAACTTCTCGTTCAGAGTGATGATTATACCGATTCTCTTACCTTCCCATTTCTCATTACGGAAAGAATCGGTTTTTCTGATGATGTGGAATCCGGAACGGGCGGCTGGCGGCACTATGGGATAAATGACAACTGGCGAATCACCACCGCCCAGAGTCATTCCCCAACCCATTCCTGGTTTTCCAGTTATGTAAATGAGTGTGATGGTTATCTCGTCTCACCCTATTTTATTTTGGGGAGTCCCGAGATAAGTTTCTGGCATCGCTACGCCACCGAGTTGGATTACGATTATGTCTTCTTTGATGTCAGCGCCGGCAACCGTTGGCAGAATTTAGAGTATTGGACCGGAAACAGTGGGGGTTGGGTTGACCAGGTCTATTCGCTTCCTTCTTTGGTCGGAACAACAATGCGCATCCGTTTCCGATTTGTTTCTGACTACAATGTTACCGATGAAGGCTGGTTCGTTGACGACATCATTTGTGGACCAAGTGGTCTGGCCGAAGAGAAGAGAGAGGAGAGAGTTTTACCTCGTCTTATGAGAGCGATTTCGCCTTCCGCCGAAATGGAAATCTACTCTTCGGAAGGGCGAAGAGTAAAAGATGGGGTGCGGAAACTTTCTCCCGGGATTTATTTCCTTCGCCTCGGCAAAGAGAAAAGGATGGAGAAGGTGGTAATTATTCCTTAGATGAGGAAGGATATTATACTCTTTCTTCTTCTCTTCTTCTTTTTCTGCTCCGAGGCACCGAAGGTTAGTTCTCCTTCTTATGAGCGAGTTGTCCTTTGCGAATTTTTTACTCACATCCGGTGTTCCTATTGCCCTTATGCCGCAAGAACTCTTGATAGTTTAGAAAAGGAATTCAACGATTCAATCGCTATTATCGCCTACCACCGCCGGCGCCTTGGCGATACTCTAAGTCCGGCTTATTGCGAAAATCGGGCTCACTTCTATTATCAGGATGACATTGAACCAACTATCTTCTTTGATGGCGAGGGACCGGTAAGAACCGAAGACCCAAGTCTGAACTATTCGGTCTTTAAGGGGATGATTGAAAGGAAAAGAGGGATTAAGCCAAAACTCCAACTCTGTCTTACCGAATCGCTTTTCACCAATACCTTAAAATTGAGAACGACGATAGTAAAGTTTGACACTTTAAGGTTTGATTCCCTCCACCTCTTTTTCCTTCTCACCGAGGATTCGGTCAGATGCCTTTTACCCGGCGGTTCGGATTCAATCTTCAATAAGGTTGTCCGGGTGATGTGGCCGGATGAAGATGGCATCCCGCTCGAGATAAATCAGGATACGATTAGAAATGAGTTCACCCTTCCCTGGCGGCCGGAATGGCAAAAGGAGCGATTTCAGGTTGTTGTTTTTATTCAGGATGAAGTAAATAAGGAGGTATTAGTTTGTGTCAAGAGGAGGCTTTTATGAAATCACGAGCCATCTTTTTATTTTTCGGGGCATTAACAATTCTCTTTGCCCAGCACGGATTTCAGTTAACCTGCATTGACGACACCTTTCAGTATTTGATGCCCGGCGGTCTCGCTTTCTATCGGTTCCACCTGAAAAATGTCGGGAGCGGAAGCGACTCTTTTGAAATAAAGATTAGTGTGATTGAGAGTGTTCCGGGTTGGGGTTGTCAGGTTTGTGCCCGGGGTCGGTGCGTGCCACCAGGAGTCCCACTCGTCTTCTCCCTTTCTCCTGGGGAAGTTGAGACCACAATTGTCGTTGATATTTTCGCTGGTCAGACCCCGGGAAGGGAAAAGGTTCAATTCTTTTGTCGTTCCTTAGGCGATACGACGCTGAGAAGAACCCAGAATCTCTATGCTCAGGTCGGTCAGGCAATTGAAGAAGCGATAAAACCGGTCTTCCCCATTCCTTCTCCTCTTCTTTTCGAAAACGTTTTTTATTCAATTGATGGTCGGGCACATTTTTCGGAACTGAGAAAGTCGGGCATCTACTTTCTACCCAACCGGAGAAAAGTCCTGGTCATAAAAAATTGAGAAAATGGATAAGGTAAAAAAGCGAGATGGGCGGATAGTTGATTACGACCGAACCAAGATTGAAAACGCCATTTATAAGGCGCTATTTGCTACTGGTCTTGATAACCGAGAGATTGCGAAACGTCTTGCCCTGCGGGTCGAAGAAAACCTTAAAAGCCGATTTAAGGAAAAGATTCCCTCGGTTGAGGAAATTCAGGATGTCGTCGAAAAGGTTCTGATTGGAGAAGGTTTTTCCGATACCGCTAAGGCTTATATCCTTTATCGCCGGACGCGAGAAGAGTTAAGGGAGACGAAATATCTCTTAGGGGTTAAAGATGACCTAAAGTTGAGTATCAATGCGGTTACGGTTTTAAGGAAACGTTACTTAATCCGGGATGACCAGGGAGAAATTGTTGAGACGCCGAAGGATATGTTCCGTCGGGTCGCCCGGGCGATTGCCGAGGCAGATAAGTTTTATCAGGAAGACTGGGAGACCTCCTTCCGCGACTTTTACGAGATGATGGTCAACTTAGAATTTTTGCCCAATTCTCCGACCCTAATGAATGCTGCCACACCGATTGGACAACTCTCAGCCTGTTTCGTCTTACCGATTCCGGATTCAATCCCCGGAATCTTTGATACCCTAAAATATACCGCTTTGATTCACCAATCAGGCGGTGGGACGGGCTTCTCCTTTTCTAAGATAAGGCCTGAGGGTGATATTGTGAAATCAACGAAGGGGATTGCCTCTGGTCCGGTCTCTTTTATGCGCATCTACGATATGGCGACTGAAGTTGTGAAGCAAGGAGGGAGAAGAAGGGGGGCGAATATGGGGATTTTGAATGTCAACCATCCGGATATCATTGAGTTCATCACCGCTAAGGGGAAAAAGGGGATTCTCAATAATTTCAACCTTTCGGTTGCCGTCACCGATGAGTTTATGGAGAAGGTGGAAAGGGGAGAGGATTACGAACTTATCAATCCGAGAAATGGGAAGCCGGTGCGGAAGGTAAACGCTAAGGATATATTTGATTTGATCTGCCATAATGCTTGGGCTTATGGAGACCCAGGACTCATCTTCCTTGACGAGATCAATCGGAAAAATCCGACACCCGAAATTGGCACGATTGAATCAACCAATCCTTGTGGTGAACAACCCCTCCTTCCCTACGAATCTTGTAATCTTGGGTCAATCAATTTGGTGAAGATGATAAAAAAATCGGACTTTGACTGGGAAAAGTTCCGGGCGACTATCTGGAAGGCGGTTCATTTTCTGGACAATGTGATTGATGTCAATAAATTCCCTCTTCCGGAGATTGAGGAGATGACAAAGGCAAATCGGAAGATTGGCTTAGGAGTAATGGGGTTTGCTGATGCCCTTCTTCGTTTGAACATCCCCTACGATTCCGAAGAGGCTTTGGTATTCGGTGAGAGAGTTGCCCAATTCTTAACCGAAAACGCCCGGGCGGCGTCTCGAGATTTAGCCAGAAGAAGGGGACCTTTCCCCAACTTTCCGAAGAGTATTTATAAAAATGGCGAGCCGATCCGCAATGCCACAGTCACGACGATTGCCCCAACCGGCACGATAAGTATCATTGCCGGTGTTTCCTCGGGTATTGAACCAATTTTTGCCCTCTCTTATGTCCGGATCGCAATGGGTGGACACCGACTTTTTGAAACGAATGAATACTTTGAGGAAACCTTAAAAAAGAGAGGTCTTTATTCTTCGGCCTTGATTCGGGAGGTGGCGGAAAAGGGTAGTGTCCGGAATCTTTCAGGAATTCCCGATGATATAAAACGATTATTCGCTACCGCTCTGGATATATCTTATGACTGGCATATTCGCATCCAGGCAACTTTCCAGAAATATATTGACAATGGCGTTTCCAAGACCGTAAATTTGCCCTTTGAGGCATCCCCGGAGACGGTGCGGCAGGCATATTTTTTAGCCTGGCGTCTGAAATGTAAAGGAATTACCGTCTACCGCTATGGTTCAAAAGAGGAGCAGGTATTATATATCAAACCACCCACTAAGGACTTTTTGACGGTGGGCGAAGAATTCTCCGGAGGCTGTCCGGAAGGGGTTTGTATTACTTAACGAAGGAGTCTTTTTAATTCATCCCATCTCTTCCGCCACTGATGGTGAACCGGAATATCGCGAACATTAATTGTGACCAAAAAGAGGTTCTTTTCCCGGAAAGGGAGAAACCATTTCTCGGTGTAATCAAAAACGACTAATAAATAGCCCCGGGCATTTGGGGCCCAAGAGTTGATTAACTCCTTTAATTCATAAAGTCCAGCCTCAATCTTCTCCGGCGATAAGTAGTTATCGTTATTTAAGATGAGAAATGATTCGGTATTAATGAAAAATTGGGGGAGACCTTGTTGGAAAATTACCAGATGGGGGTTTTTATTGCCAAAACTAGGCTTCACTCTTAAATACCAATCGGGAAGGGTGCCGATAAATTTTAAGAGATAAAGATAGGTCATCGCTAAGAGGTCTTCCGAGGAAAAGATGCGCATATTTTCCACTTCCTTTTTCAGTTTAACTACCAGGGTGGTCTTCAAAAAATTATCTACTGACTCAATAAATGGGCTCATAGCGGTTTGATTTTTCGGAAAAATATTTTCGCCTCCTCTTCATTCCGGGCTAAATGATTAATCATCCGATTCAAACCCTCCCTTTTTAGAATGTAGTTTCCATTCCCAATAATAATCATTCCATTAGAAAGCCAAACCTGGGCAACATCCGGTGTAATGACACTCCGATAGATTGGGTTGGATTCATCAAAGGGATGGGATGTTTTTGGGTCAACTAAAAATGAGACGAGAACCAGAGGGTAAGAACGAAGAACAATCCGGTAAGCGGGTGGCATATCTTCAAAGGCGGGAAGCGGAGTAATTTCCACAATGTTCTTCTCCAAGAGGAGTTGAGGCAGATTGTATTCCGGGGAGAAGCCGAGTTTCTTGGCAATGACCCCAATCCCAACATTCTGAGCCCTTATCTCTTTTTCCGATGGTTTGATTAATCTTACCATTCGAATGAAAAAAGATGCCTGGTTATGAAGGCGCAGGAGTTCCCGAAAGGAGATGAAGGTAAGGATGGAAGCCAGTCCCTTGTGCCGGAGAGGTTTTTCCACCACGATATTCCAGAGAACAATTGTCGCCTCCGGGGCATTCCGCTCCAAGTCTACTTTCCCAACTACCTTCCCATCTAATTCTAAGAAGAAGTGTGCCTCCTTCGGAGCGATTTCCGAAATGACGCGAAAGATTTTGTTTTCAAAGAAACCTTCTAACACCCGAATCCTATCCGGAGAGACCCACTCAAACTTCGGTCCTAATGGTTGGGGAGAGAAGTAAAAATCCTTCGGCAAACGGGAGGGAGGAGCAAATAGAGAGCGCCAAAGGTCAGCCAGAAACTTAATCATCTACTTTAATTATACCGATGAAATTACTTTTGTCAACCCCTCTCCGAAGGAAGATCTGTCGGTTGACAGATTATTAATTTTAATTTATAATGCCTTTGATAAGTGATTTAGATTTGGAGGAAAAATGACGAAACCAAAGATTGTAACGAAATTACCAGGAATTAAGGCGCAGAAGATATTAAAAAAGGATAAGAAATATATCTCTCCCTCCTATACCCGTTCTTACCCGGCGGTAATTGAACAAGGGGAAGGATGTTGGGTATGGGATGTGGATGGCAATAAGTTTTTAGATTTTAACGCGGGGATTGCGGTTTGTGCCACCGGCCATTGCCATCCCGAGGTGGTGGAAGCGATCAGGAAACAGGCGGGAAAACTTATCCATATCTCTGGGACGGACTACTATTATCCCCAACAAGTGGAGTTAGCCGAAAAACTGGCGGAGATTACTCCGGGTGGGAAGAATAAGAAGGTATTCTTCTGTAATTCCGGAGCGGAAGCAGTTGAGGGTGCCTTTAAGTTAGCTCGGTTTCATACGAAAAGACCTTATGCCCTCTCCTTCTTCGGTTCTTTCCACGGCCGAACGATGGGGGCTTTATCACTAACGGGGAGTAAGGTCGTGCATAAACAGGGCTTTGCTCCTCTGGTTCCGGGTGTCTTTCATATTCCTTATGCCTATTGCTTCCGCTGTTTCTTCCGATTGGAATACCCAGGATGCGATTTCTATTGTGTGAAATATATTGAAGAAGAGGTTTTTAAGAAGATTGTGCCACCCGAAGAGGTCTCCGCCCTTTTTGCGGAACCAATTCAGGGTGAAGGGGGTTATATCGTTCCACCGGATGGTTATTTCCAGAAGATTCGCGAACTCTGCGACCGGTATGATATTCTCTTTGTCGTTGACGAGGTCCAATCGGGTTTCGGGCGAACGGGTCGGATGTTTGCGATTGAGCATTATGGGGTGATGGCAGACATTTATTGCCTGGCAAAGGGAATTGCCTCCGGAATGCCGATTGGTGCCTTCGTTTCCCGTTCCGGAATTATGAACTGGCCCCCGGGTGCTCACGCCTCAACCTTTGGTGGGAATCCTGTCTCCTGCGTCGCCGCCCTGGCAACAATTCACCTCTTAGAAAATGGTCTGATCGAAAATGCGGAAAAAGTGGGAAGATACCTCTTGAAAGAACTCGAAGTTATTCAGAGTAAATTTGAGGCAATCGGCGATGTCCGAGGGAAAGGATTGATGATTGGTATTGAACTGATTGAAGATTCAATCGCCAAGAAACCAATCCCGGAAAGACGGGATGCGGTCGTCTATAAATGCTTTGAAAAAGGGCTCATCTTACAAGGTTGCGGTCCCTCAACCATTAGATTCTCACCGCCCCTTATTGTTACTCAGGAAGAAGCGGATGTTGCCTTAGAAATATTTGAAGAGGCGCTGAAAGAGGTCTTTAAATCTTAGCGGAGGTCTTAAAACGGGGTAGATTACTTCCAACACTTAAAGAGACTCTATTAAAATTATCGGACCGGGAAATGGCCAATCTCTACCAAAACCGATTGATTGTTAAGGTGGAAAAACGATTGAAAGAATCCCTGAAAGGGATTTCTTCGCCTAAGAAAAAGGTGAAGATTCTTGTCGGGTTCTCTGGTGGTAAAGATTCAACCTTCCTTCTTTATGCCCTTTTCCTTTTAAAAGAAAGGTTAAATCTCTCTCTTTTCGCCGGCCACATCAATCATCAGATCAGAGGTGAGGAAGCAGAAAGAGATGAGGAATTCTGTCGGGAGTTCTGCGGGAAATTAAAGATTCCCCTTTTTGTGAAAAGGTTTGATGTAAAGCGGTATGCAAGAAGAAAGAGGATTTCCTTAGAAGAAGCAGGAAGGGTCATTCGCTACCGATTTTTGGAAGAAATGAGAAATAAAAAAGGTTTAGATTTTATCGCCTTAGGGCATAATGCCACCGATAATTGCGAGACGATGCTTCTTTCCTTAATAAAAGGAAAAGGCTTATCCGGGATTGCCGGAATTCCGGAGAAGCGAGAGAGAATTATCCGACCGCTAATTGACCTCAAAAGTGAAGAGATTGATGATTTCTTAAAGAAAAATAATATCCCTTATGTTTTTGATACAACTAATCTTTCCCTCTCTCATCCCCGGAATTATCTGCGCCATCTCGTCCTCCCCTTCCTCCGTGAGATTAACCCCAATCTGGAAGAGACAATGAGACATACCGCCCGAATTCTTCAGGAGGAAGATGCCTACTTAAAAGAGGTTGGGGCAAAATTGAAGGAAAATGGCGTAAGGAAGATTTCCGGTGGTTACCTAATTGACAAGAAGATATTTCTCTCCTATAATTTTTCAGTAAGAAGAAGAGTTCTTAAGGAATTATTTGACGACATGTCTTATTCGGACATTGAAAGGGTAGTAGGCTTAGGGGAAAGACCAGTCGGGAAAATGGTTTCCCTGAAGAATGGACTTTGGGCAATAAATGAGCCGGAAGGGATTTTCATTGGGAGATTAGAAGAGAGGATTTCCCCGGATTCGGAAAAGGTATTAAGGATTGGGGGGATAAATCGGATTGAGGAGAGCGGTTTGGAATTGTTAGTGAGATTAAAGAAGCGGGGAAGGAGTTTAGATTTGGGAGGGGATAAAGAATATTTTGACCGGGATGCCATCTTTCCGCCTTTGGCAATTAGATACTGGCGACCGGGTGATTTCCTCTTTTCCGAAAAAGGCCGGAAAAAATTACAGGACCTATTTGTTGACCATAAAATCCCAAGGCGGTTGCGAAATCAGATACCAATCCTTGTTGACCGGGAAGGAATCCTCTGGGTCTTAGGGGTGAGGCGAGCCAATCGGGCAAAGATTTCGGAAAAGACGAAGAGGATATTAGAGGTGAGAATAGAGAGATGGAAAGAGAACCCAATAAAAAAGGTTTAATCTCATCTTTTCTGGTCTGGATAATCATCTTTTTTCTCATCTGGTTTTTATGGGTGTTTTGGGGAATGCGACAGCGGGAAAGGGTTTTAATTGATTATACCCGGTTCATTAAAGAGGTGGAAAAAGGAAATGTGCTTTCGGTTACGATAGTGGAAAGAGAGATTTCCGGGCAATTGAAAAAAGAGGCGGAATTAGAAGGAACGACCCCACCCAGAAAATTTACGGAATTTAAGACCTATCTTCCCTTTCCTGATCCCGGTCTGGTTCAGAGGTTAGTTGATAAGAAGGTTTTGGTTTCCTCTAAGCCATCATCGCCCTGGTCAAATATTATTCTCAGTTTTATCCCCTGGGTTCTTTTCTTGGGTTTATGGCTTCTCTTTCTTCGCCGTTTGACTGCTGGTCAGGACCGTGCCTTCACTTTTGGTCGGAGTCGGGCAAAGATTCTGACCGAAAACAAACCGAAGGTAACGTTTGAGGATGTGGCGGGAGTTGATGAAGCGAAGGAGGAGTTAAAGGAGATAATTGAATTCTTGAAATCGCCCCAGAAGTTTCAGCGCCTCGGTGGGAGAATTCCCAAGGGGGTCCTCTTGGTTGGTCCGACGGGCACCGGAAAGACCCTTTTAGCCCGAGCAGTTGCCGGCGAAGCGGGTGTTCCTTTTATCTCAATTTCCGGTTCAAACTTTGTTGAGATGTTTGTTGGGGTCGGTGCCGCCCGGGTCCGGGATTTATTTGAGCAGGGGCGAAGGAATGCTCCTTGTATCATATTTATTGATGAGATTGATGCGGTTGGTCGCCAGCGAGGGGCTGGTCTGGGCGGTGGCCATGATGAAAGAGAGCAGACCCTAAATCAACTCTTGGTGGAAATGGATGGTTTTGATACCTCCGAAGGGGTGATAATTATGGCGGCGACCAATCGCCCGGATATCTTAGACCCAGCCCTTTTGCGACCGGGAAGGTTTGACCGCCAGATTGTTGTTGACCGACCAGATGTTAAAGGACGGGAAGAGATCTTAAAGGTTCACACCCGAAAGATTCCCTTAGCCAAGGATGTCGACCTAAAGGTTTTAGCCCGAGGAACCCCAGGTTTTTCCGGAGCAGATCTGGCTAATCTGGTAAACGAAGCAGCACTTTTAGCGGCTCGGAGAAATCACGAGGTTGTGACTAATGAAGACTTAGAAGATGCTAAGGATAAGGTTCTAATGGGGGTGGAGAGGAAAAGCCTTCTGATTTCCGAAGAAGAGAAGAAATGGATTGCCTTTCACGAGGCGGGTCATGTTCTGGTCTCAAAGATGATACCGGGAACTGACCCAATCCACAAAGTAACAATCATCCCCCGGGGTAGAGCATTGGGCACCACCCAACAATTACCCCTTGATGACCGGAGAATCTACTCCAAAACCTACTGCCTCAATCAATTGGCAGTGATGCTGGGAGGACGGGCAGCAGAAGAAGCGGTTTTCTCCGACATCTCCACGGGCGCGCGCGATGATATTGACCGGGCAACCCAATTGGCAAGAATGATGGTTACCGAATGGGGAATGTCAGAAAAGATTGGACCGCTAACTTTAGGGAAAAGAGATGAGGAGATCTTTTTGGGTCGGGAGATGGGACTCCACCGCCCAATCTCCGAAGAGACTGCCCGCTTAATTGATAAAGAGATAACCCGATTTGTCGAAGAGGCATACGAAAGAGCAAAGAAGATAATAAAGGAAAATCCGGAAAAGTTAAACCGAATTGCCAAGGCACTTTTGGAAAAAGAGATTCTGGAAGGACCAGAGATTGATGAACTTCTTCTCCAGTGATTAAATCATCTGACCTCAAAGGTTCCTTTACCGCCCTTGTCACCCCCTTTGAAAACGGAGAAGTGGCAGTTTCGGGACTTAAAGAAAATATTGAGTTCCAGATTGCCAATAAGACAAAGGGATTAGTCCCCTGCGGCACAACCGGTGAAAGCCCAACTCTTACTGATGAGGAATGGGAATTAGTAGTTAAGACAACGATTGAAACCGCAAAAGGGAAAGTATTCGTTATTCCCGGTACCGGGACCTATGACACAAAGAAGACGATTAAAAAGACAATTCGGGCAAAGGAGTTAGGAGCGGATGCGGCTCTTCTGGTCTGCCCTTATTATAATAAGCCAACCCAGGAAGGGCTCTATCGCCATTTTGCGGCAATCAGTAGCGAGGTTGATTTGCCAATTATTATCTACAATATACCGGGAAGAACCGGAGTCAATATCTTGCCCAAAACAGTAGAAAGATTAGTGAAGGAATTTCCCAATATCATCGGGATAAAGGAATCATCCGGCAGTCTGGACCAGGTTTCTGAGATTATTCATCGTTGTGGGGAGAGGATTAGTGTCCTATCCGGAGACGACTCTTTAACACTCCCCATCCTCTCGGTTGGCGGAAAGGGGGTGATTTCAGTTCTCTCTAATATTCTGCCGAAAGAAGTGGCGGAATTGGTTGAAAGTTACCTCGCAGGAGATGTAAAGAGGGCACAGGATTTACATAGAAAACTCTTCCCATTGATGCGGGTTCTATTTGTGGAAACCAATCCGATTCCGATTAAGACCGCAATGAATATCCTCCGCCTTCCCGCCGGTGAATTGCGTCTACCCCTCTCACCCCCAAGTGAAGAGAATTACAATCTCATAAAAAGGGAACTGAGAAATTATGGACTCAAACCAAAGGGATAGAATAAAAGTGATTCTCATCGGTGCCTGGGGGAAGATGGGTCGGGTATTGTCCGAGACAATCCAGGAAGAAAAAGATATGGAACTCCTCTACGGTATTGAAAAAAAAGGTCATCCTAAAATCGGCTCCCCTTTTGGTCGAAATTTTCTCTTAGACCAATTGGATTTGGTGATTGCCGAAGGAGATTGCTTAGTTGACTTCTCCGAAAAAGAGGCGGTAATGGAAAACCTGGAGGAGATAAAAAAGGGGGGAAAACCTTATCTCTGTGGGGTTACGGGTTTTCGTCCGGAGGAATTTGAGAAATTAAGGGAACTGGCAAATTTTCTCCCCTTTCTCTATGCCCCAAATTTTGCCCGGGGCATAAACATCCTCTTTCGGGTTCTGGACTCAATCGTTCGGATTCTTCCCGAGGATTACGAGATTAAAATCATTGAGACCCATCACCGTTTTAAGAAGGATGCACCAAGTGGTACCGCCAAAGAGATTGGGAAGATAATTGAAGGGATTCGTTCCGACCGGGTTGAAATCATCTCTCTCCGGGTTGGTGATATTATTGGTGAGCATAAGGTTATCTTTGCCGCTTACGGGGAGAAGATGGAAATCACTCACTCCGCCCTCTCCCGCCAGGCATTCGCCCGGGGAGTCCTCCAGGGGATAAGATTCATTGTCAGTAAGCCAAAAGGGTTTTACACGATGGCTGATGTCCTAAGTTTATGAAGAAAGTATTTCTCGCTCTCGGTTCTAATTTGGGTAACCGGAAGAAGAATTTAGAGAAGGGATTAACATTACTCAAAAAGATGGGGATAAGGATTATTCGCCGGTCAAGGATTTATGAGACGGAACCGGTCGGTTTTCCTTTCCAACCCAGGTTTCTCAACATAGTGGTGGAAGGGGAAACCGAGATGAGCCCAAAGGATTGTCTCTTAAAGATAAAAGAGATTGAGAAGAGATTGAAAAGGGTTCGCTTTTTTAAGAATGCACCCCGCACCTTAGATATTGACCTCCTCTTCTATAATCAGGAGATAATTGAAGAAGGGGATTTACAAATCCCCCATCCCCGAATACCCGAGAGGCTCTTTGTTTTGAGACCGTTGTCAGAAATTGCCCCGGATTTTTATCATCCAAAATTGAAGAAGAGAATAGAAGAGATGGTAAAAGAATGTGGCGATGGAAAAGGAATTAAACTATATTGCGATTGAAGGTGGTATCGCCTTGGGGAAAAAGGCATTAGCGGAGAAATTAGCCAAGCGGTTAAACGCTCGGTCCCTCATCTTTGATGAAGAGAACCCTTTTCTCCCTTTCTTCTATCAGGACCAAAGTTATGCCTTTCAAACCCAAATCTATTTCCTTCTGGCTCGTTATAAACACCAGATGGCATTGCGTCAGCCCGAGCTATTCGCTCCGAAGGTGATCGCCAATTATATCTGGGAGAAGGATTGGATTTATGCCCACCTCAACTTAAAGGAGGAAGAGTTAACCCTTTACGAGAAGATTTACGAGATATTAAAAAAGGATGTGATTAAACCTGATTTGGTCGTCTATCTCCAGGCAGAGGCAGGCACGGTCTTAGAGCGAATTAGAAAAAAGGGGAGACCATACGAGAGAGAGATTCCTCTGGAATATATCGCCTCCCTCCTCAACGAATACAACAACTTCTTTATGCACTGGGACTCCTCACCGCTTTTGATTGTTCGGGTGGAAAAGGTTGACCTCTTAAATTGCGAAGAGGACTTTGAAGATTTTTTTGGGGTGATGTTAGAAACAAAAAGGGGGAGAAAGTTTTTTTCAAAGGTATGAAAATAACCACAAAGACCTTAATCAAGATGAAGGAAAAGAAGGAACCAATCGTTGCCTTAACTGCCTATGATTATCCGATGGCGAAAATCTTGGATGAGATTGGGATTGAGGTAATCTTAGTAGGTGATTCTTGTGCCAATGTCTTTTATGGTTATGAGACGACCCTGCCGATTGGAATGGAGGAGATGCTTTACCACACCCGAGCAGTGGTGCGGGCGGTAAAAAGGGCATTGGTTGTGGCGGATATGCCTTTCCTTTCCTATCAAACCGGGTTAGACGAGGCGGTAAAAAATGCCGGACTCTTCTTGAAGGCTGGCGCCCAGGCAGTAAAGATTGAAGGAGGGGAGGTTTGCTTTCCGGTAATTGAGCGGTTGATTAAATTCGGCATTCCGGTGATGGGTCATCTCGGTTTAACCCCCCAGTGGGTTCACCAGTTTGGTGGCTATAAACTTCAGGCAAAGACCGAAGAAGAGAAGGCGCGCCTCTTAAAAGAGGCAAAGGAATTAGAAAGACTTGGTTGTTTTTCCCTGGTCTTAGAAAAGATTCCATTCCTTGTGGCAAAAATGGTGACCGAAGAGATTAAAATCCCAACGATTGGCATCGGGGCTGGTCCTTTCTGTGACGGACAGATTTTGGTTTTACAGGACCTTCTGGGGCTTTTTGATACGCCAAAACTCAAATTCGTTAAACAATATGCCAATCTCAATAAGATAATCAAGGAGGCAGTGAAGAATTATTGGGAGGAAGTGAAAAAGGGGGAATTTCCCAAAGAGGAGCATAGTTTTAAGGAAGATGAGGGTTGTTAGAAAGATAAGAACAATGCAAAGCCTCGCAAAAGAGGCAAAAAGGAAAGGGAAGGTTATCGGCTTTGTGCCAACGATGGGCTACCTCCACGAAGGACATTTAAGTCTGGTGCGGATTGCCCGAAAGAGAAGCGACCTCTGCGTTGTCAGCATCTTTGTCAATCCTCTTCAATTTGGACCGAAGGAAGACTTCAAGGAATATCCAAGAGATATAAAGCGAGATAAAAAATTATTAGCGAAGGAGAAGGTTGATATCCTTTTCTATCCGGATGAGAAGGAGATGTATCCGGATAACTATGCCACTTATATTAAAGTAGAGAGATTAACCGAAGGTCTTTGCGGTCGCTCTCGTCCGGGTCATTTTCAAGGTGTGACAACTGTTGTGGGTAAACTATTCAATATCGTGATGCCGGATATTAGTGTCTTTGGTCAGAAGGATGCCCAGCAGGCATTTGTGATAAAGAGGATGGTTCGGGATTTAAATCTCCCGGTTAAGATAATTGTTGCCCCAACGGTTCGGGAGAAAGACGGTCTGGCAATGAGTTCAAGAAATATCTATCTTACCCCAAAAGAGAGGGAAGAGGCGGTGGTTCTCTATCGCTCCCTAATGATGGCAAAAGAGATGATAGAAAAAGGGGAGAGGAATCCGAATCTTATTATTGGAAAGATGCGGGAGATGATTGAGGAGACGAGCGGTAAGATTGATTATATTTCAATCGTTGATACTAAGGAATTGAGGGAGGTAGATTTAATTAAAGGAGAAGTGTTAATTGCCTTAGCGGTCTATTTCGGCAAGGCACGGCTAATTGATAACATCATCCTGAGAGTTTAATTTGGAAGCAGGAGTTTTCTCTTGACATGAAGAAGAAAATTTTTATAATTACTTTGTGATGAATAGAACTCCATTGAAATTTGAATTCAGCGAGGTGGCGAAGGTTTGGACCGGAGACGCAAATAGGAAATGTCCTTATCTTCGAGAGACAGGGATTTTAGGTTCAATCCGGTGGTGGTTTGAAGCGGTTGTGAGAGGATATGGGGGTTATGCTTGCGACCCAAGAAGTAAAGATGCCTGTAATGATGCAAAAGACCATTGTGCGGTTTGTGAACTTTTCGGCTGCACGAATTGGTCTGCCAAATTTCGGTTTTCCGTTGAAAAGAATAAAAAGAATAATAAAGATATAACTATAACAATGGTCTTTAATCCCTTAAAAACGATAAAGGAAGAAGAAGAGTTTTTACTAAAGAAAACCTTATGGATTATTTCAAAGTATGGGTCAATTGGTGGCAGAACAACCCGAAAACCAGAACCCGGCAAACAAAATAAAGAAGCCCACAAAGACTATGGACTAATTAAGTTAGTATCTCCATCGGAGAAAGAATTAAAGAAGGAATTGAATGATGATAATAGGAAAAATAAAGCCATTAACTATCTAAAAGGGGTTAAATCCAAAGAAATCAAAGACTATCAAGAATATCCCAATTTGAAATATTTTATATTTGGAAGATGTCAAACCGGCACATATCTAAATAAGACGGAGATGGAAAAAATTATGAACCAATTTCCTTGGTTAAAAGGCAGAGAACGAAGAGAGAAAGACCCAGGCAAAAGTAAATTTCTCTTCTCTTTTTATGAGGGACGTTGGTGGTGTTATTATAAGGCGGATGATTGTGAATATAAAGAATTATACGAATTTCTTAGAGGAAAGCCTTACTTTGACGACATTAAAAAAGGAGAAGAAATTCTATGAATCACGACTTTTTTGCCGAATATGACTTTAACCAAAAAGACAGATTAAATGAGATTGAAGATATCGCCCAGAGGATAAAAATTTTGGCAACCGCATTAGAGAATAATAGAGAAGTAGCAAAGGAAAGACACAAAAGTTTAGTCTTTACAAGAGAAAGCACTGAAAAATTGGAATCTCTGCCCCGTGAAGTTAAGTTTCCTGAGTCTTTGAAGGAAAAAATTAAATACAATGACCGCAAAAAATGTTTAAGTTTTTGGGGGCCTATGTCTGAAGAAGAGAAACAAGAACTATTAAGATTATCCCAAAATGAAAGTTATAAAAAGGCTATCAATACACTTTTTGAGAAATCTCAAAAATATTATGAGGAATATATCGCCGAAATGAGACGTTTAGCAGAAAGTATCGGCGTGCTTTGTAAGGAGATAGATTTAAATCCTTATCTTCCCAATTACTCGTTTCTTATTGAGTTAACTTTCCAATTAACCCGTCCCTACATCTCTAAGGATGATGAAACCTTTCATATCTGCGATAACCCAATTAGAAAAGATAAAGTGTTCAAAATCCCGATGGTTTCTTCAACCACCTGGAAAGGTAATCTCCGTTTTGCCGGAATAAAGAACCTGGAACGAAATTCTACCAATCTGGTTGCTGACCGTTTAACACTTTTAAGACTTTTTGGGCACGAAAACAAAGCAGAGAAGGAATTTTTGAATAAACTGATGTCAGATGAAATAAGAAAATATGAAGAAGAGGCTAAAAAGTATACTAAAACCGGTCTGCTCCAAGGAAGACTCACCTTCTTCCCCACTTACTTTGAAAAGATTGGTTTAGAAGTGATAAACCCTCATGACCGGACTAAAAGGGTGGGCACCTTCCCTATCTATTTTGAATCTGTGCCAAAAGGTGCCGAAGGTAAATTCTTTTTACTTTATTGCCCTTTCAATTTAACCATAACAACTAATGACCCAATTAACGAAGTGAAGAAAGACATTGAAATCCTAACGGAGGCGTTAAAATCAATGTTTTCTGACTTCGGCTTTGGCGCAAAAAAGAAAGCCAGTTTCGGTTCGGCAGAAATCTCATCCAGAAAGGTCAAATTTAAGAAAAGCAAAAAAGAAATATTTACAGGAGATTTCCAAAGTATAGAGGAGCTTAAAGAGGTAATTTATGGGTGGCTTAAATAAATCTCTCAAAGAAAAGTTTGAAGATGCAAATAATAAAAGAATAATATTAACTTTAGAACTCGCCGCCCTGCTACACGATATCGGCAAATTGAGCAGTCTCTTTCTCCAATATCGTCAGAAGTGGCAGAAAAATGAAGACGGCTGGAATTGGAATAACGACCCCCACTGCAACGAGTTTTTTAAGAAAGATGAGTTATTAAAAACGAACTTTAAGAATTTATTAGATTTGTTCCAGAAAGACTTATTATCTGGAGACCCTGGGGATTTTATAAAGCGCGATTCTGAGGGCTCCAAACCCTTATTTTCTAAATTTACTATACAAGATTCGGTCCACTATCACGAAAAAGACCCATCTAAACCTGGTGAGGTTCCTTCCGAAATAAAAGATTTAATAAAAGTAATCAAAGCGGCGGATAGCTTTGATGCCGCCTGGGACCGAAATAATCCTCTATTCTATTCCGACCAGACCGAAGGCGATATCTTTGAGACCAATGTTTTCGGTAAAGAATATTGTGAGGATAAGATAGATTTTAACTCCTTAGACGAAAAGAGGGAGAAAATCTACGAAACCCTTAAAGAAGATCTAAGTTGCTATCTTAATTCTCTAAGATATTGCCTTAATTCCAAGAATGAAGAAGAGAGAAGAAAGATATTGGAAACCATTAAAGAGAACTCCCACCGAGGAACCCTTTCCGTAACCAATCGCCCCGACAATGATACTTCCCTTTGGGAGCATTCCTATGCGGTTGCCTCGCTGGTTAAGGTTATTTTAGGTCATTATCTGATTTATGAAGAGTTGCTTGACCAATTTGGTAAAGTTCGGTTTGGGATTTTCGGTGTCGGTTGGGATGGTATCTCTTTTATCTCCAAAGGACAAAAGATTGGGGACATATTAGGCAGAAAGAGAATAATTAATGAGTTAAAATCCGAAATAAAAAAAACCGTTGAATTTGAGTTTTGCCTTGGGAATTCAATTTACGAAGACGACAACGGTATCTATTTTCTAATTCCGGCTTTTCTGACTAAAAAAGGAGAACAGGCAAAGTCTTATGAGGAGTATCTAAAAGAACTGGAAAGCAAGATAATCGAAAAATCTTATGAAATATCCAAGGGCGACTTAATGCCTCATTTCTATTTTGAAGAGAAGGTTAAAAACACTCAATTTATCACCCACCTCACCTTGTGCATCCAGGAGTTGAGAAAGAGAATACCTATTCCAGTCTTATTTCCGGACCATAAAATTTTGAAAAAAGAAAAAGAGTGGCCCTCCGGAAAAACAATCTGTCCGATTTGTCAACGGAGACCAATTATAGATGAGACGAAGAATATCTGCGAAACTTGTTTAGAGCGTAGGGGAAATAATGTTAAGGATACTCTGAAAGAAGGATATACTCCTTTCGCCTCGGAAATTGCTTTAGCCAATCCCCAGAGTAAAAGTCCCCAGAGTAAAAAGTTATGCCTAATCATTGCCCGTTTTGAATTGGAAAACTGGTTAAATGGCAGGATGATAAGAACCCTCTTTGTGAAAAATGCCCCTTTATTAGAAAATGAGGTTAAAAATCTTGGACGAATAAAAGATTTTATTAACGAAGAAAATAAGGCTAAAGACTATTTTGAGAGAGAAGGAACGGAATATAATTTCCGCCGAATTAAAAAAGAGATAACTAATCCAACAAACGATACCATTTTTTTATACAGCCGAAGGAATAAATTTGAAATCCCCGATAATTTAAAGGCTCAGTGGGAGAGATTGGAAATTTCTGCCCGGGAAGAACTCCAAAAAGTAGAAAATAGGGAGCATATCTTAGAGAATGTGATTTGCGCCAAAACACCAACCCCATCAACCATCTTAGATGTCTGGATGACAACCCAGGAATTTAACCAAGGTTTAAACGGAAAAGACTTCTTCCCGGAGAAAAAAAGACCAGTCCTCACTGGGATTAATAAGAAGGTAGAAGGAATTGATTTTTACGCCATTTATAAAGGAAAGATTAATAACATCTCCTGTGAAGTTGTGCCAATTAAAGAAGAAAATGGGGAAGTGAAAATTCTCATTATCAGCCATACCTATGACGAATTTATCCAACAGATTAAAGATGAAAATAAACTCGTAATGGAAAAATTGGAAGGGAAAACAATAAAAGAAATAGAAGTTCCTTTTAAAAAAGAAGAAGTAGCCTACCAGAAATATTATCCTCTGCGCCTCATCACCCAGTCCCCGGAATTATATCTGGCAATTGTCCCGGCCGATTCCGCCCTCCAATTCACCAATCAAATCTATAAGAAATATATTAGAGAATACGGGAAGGTTATCGGACGACTACCTTTCGCTATCGGCAACATCTTCTTTGACAAGCATATGCCAATGTTCATCGTTTTGGATGCAGCAAGAAGGCTATTAAAGACCTTTGAGAGAAATAGCAAAAAGCCGGTTTCGGCAAAAATAGAAGAGGTGGAAAAAGATGGAAAGATAACGATAAAACTATCCTATGCCCAAAAACCATTAAAGTCATTCTCCTGGCAACTCCCTTACCGTTTGGGCAACAATGACATTGATTACCACCACCCATTTTTTATCCTCTCTTCCCAGGCAAATTTAGACTATAATGCGCGCAAGACGCTCTTCCCAACTGTTCAGGGTAATGTGATTCATTTCTCGGAACTAAAAGGGTGCGATACGATTGAAATCTACCCCAACTTTTATAAATTCAGGTTCTTAGATGCCACGACTCGAAGATATGAACTATACGAACCCGAATCCGAAGATTTTGCTCTCCAAATCTATACCGTAGAAGATATTGAGCAGACCTTTGAGCAACTCTGGTCTTTTCTTCTGACTAAAATAACCGATACCTCTCTCCGTCATATTGAAGAATTACTTAGCGATAAACTGAGGGAATGGGCTGATGACTCAGGAAAACTCCCTCCCGAAGCGGATAGAATCTGGGAGGAGTTGGCTAAGGTTACGATTATTTCCGCTTTCGGCTTCAAACCCGAAGAGATTATCTCATCTGAGTTTCAATTCCTGATGAGGAGTTTGAAATCAAAAGCCTTCTTTGATTTGATTGAATTGTATGCAAGAATCTTAAAAAGAAGATTAGAGGAGGGGAAATGACTGAACAAAACAAACCTTATGAACTCATTACCTATTATGCCCTAACTACCGACCCGGTTCATATTGGCACCGGTGGTTATCGGTTAGGCAGGGTTGATAATAGTATTGTTCGCGACCCGGCTACAAACCTGCCGAAAATTCCCGGAACAGGGATATCTGGTGTCTGTCGTGCCTATTCGGCGCTACACTACGAGAAATATCCCAATTGTGCTGGTAAAGGTGGGGAAAAGGGTGAAGACCATTGTGGCAAGCCCGACTGTCCAATCTGCACGACATTCGGTTTCTCCAAAGGCACAGCCGGGCGGAGTTTTCAGGGTTTAGCCCAATTCTTTGATCCCAGGATTCTCTTCTTTCCTGTTAACTCAATGATTGGTCCGGTCTGGATTACCTGCGCCTCGGTATTAAAAGAAATAGGCAATAAAGGAATAGAAAATTGTAAAAAAGAGGAATTTGTCCCTCTTGGTGAAGACCGCCAAAACCCTCTAAACTTCGGCTGGTTAATCTTAGAAAATAAGCCGAAAATAAATCTTACTCTTCCATCCGAACTACCTAACGAAATAAAAAATAAACTTTTTCAAGTTGAGGACGGGATATTCTCTCGTCTGGTCAACGACAACCTGGAAGTTCGGACCTCAGTAGCAATTGACCCAAAAACCGGTTCAGCGGAATCGGGTGCTCTCTTCACCTATGAAGCAATACCTGTTGCTACTGTTCTAACCTTTGATGTGATAATTAACAACCCGAAAAATTTCCGGATTTATGACGAAAAAGGCGAACCCCAACCGATTCAACACTTTAATCAGGATGCAACAATTGAGTCGACCAAGGAAATAGTGGAGAGTGGGCTAAAATTTATAAAATCTTTGGGTATCGGTGGAATGGGAACAAGAGGTTTCGGTCGGATGAAAATCCTTAACCTTGAAGAACCGTCCCAAAAGCAAGGGGGGAAAGATGAGGAATAATTTAGACCTTCTCTGTGCGGAATTTGGTCAGAAGATTGCTGAGAAAGTAAAAGATGAAAACATTATTCGGAATGCCCTCTCTGTCCTCCAGGAAGACGGCATCTACGCCTGCTTTCTCTATCTTTTAAGTAAAGAAGATAAAAAAAGTGAAGAAGATAAAAAGAGTAAAGAAGATAAAATGCGCGAACTAAAAGACTCTTTATGGGAATTCCTGAAACACAACCGAAACCCAATCTCAAGAATAAACAGAATCTCCGGCATTAATGAGATTAAAGCAAATAATATTCATAGGGCTTATGCTTCTTTGTCTAACTCCTTAGAGAACCTGCTCTTTGCCAAGGAATTACTGGAAAGAACCCTGATTTATGCCCGTTATCATGCGAAGGCATACGGAGAAGAATGAACTGGCAGATTTATAAACTTTTATACAGAATTGAATCTCCAATCCATATTGGTTTCCATAAACTCGGCTATGTCGCCCGCACCCGATACTATATTCCGGGCAGGACAATGTGGGGTGCTGGTGCCGAAGCCTTGGCTCAGAAAATTGGCACAATCAGAAATCGTAAAATTGATGACTCTCTCTACCGAACCGCCCAGGACTTCTTTAAGAAGCAGGCGATTTTCGCCTATTTTTATCTTCAAGAAAAAGAGAAGATATTCCTGCCCAGATATACCGAAGAGGGCATCCGGTTCGGCGATATACCAATTGAAGAGTTTGAACTGAAATACATAACATCTTTCGGCAAAACTGCCATTGAGCCAAAATCCCTCACCGCCGAAGAAGGCTCCCTTTACGAAATTGAGTTCATTAAGCCCCTGCCCGACTTATATCTCACTGGTTATCTCTTCTTAAAAGAGAATGCCCAATTTGAAAATGAAAATGTATCCTGGGAAGAAGGCGAAATTTCGTTAAAAGAAATCATCTCTTCTCTTTCCATTGGTGGAGAAAGACGCTACGGATTTGGCAGAATAAGACTTGTCAAATCCGAAAAGATTGAAAATTCCAAAATAAATCTATTTGGTATTAGAGTTGAATTAGAACCAAACCAGGAGATAATAAAGTTCACCTTCCCGGAAAACAATCCTTTATTTGCTCATCTTGCTATTGAAGGAACCGAGGAGATAAAAATCAAGGGCGATATTGAACCCTTAGTCGGAAGGGAATTCGCTTTTGAGAAGAATGGAAAAATTGGTTTTGGGCAATATATTTCCCAGGCTCAAATCTGCTGGGTGCCCGGTTCAATCTTAGCCCAGGCGACGTCCTTAAAATTAGGGAATTTTGGTATTCTTTACCGATGTTGAAAACCGAAAAGACAACACTCAAAGACTTTCTCATCAAATTCTTTTTCTATGGTGTTTTAGCCAATCTCTTTGCCTCTCTCCTTGTTGGCCATTACACCCATTTTTCAATCGGAATCGTCACATTTTTTGGCATTCTCGCAATTCTCTATTTAACCTGGTTAAAAAGAAAACTCCGAATTTTACTCTCCGGGATTAAAGGATATTATTTAAGTTTCTCCCTGGAGGAAAATCCGAAAATTTGGGAAAGCGATGTAACGAACTCATTTTGGTATCTTGGGATTAGTGGTGCTTCAATCATCACCTTCTTTGAACGTTGGCTTTCCCGTTTACCAGCGGGCAACACCTTTTCTTTCAAATTCCTCTTGATGAACCCGGATAACTCAAAAATAATGAAGCGACAACTATCCTTCCGCTACAATCTTAACCCTGAAAATCTCTCACCCGACCAGGAAAAGAAAATTGAGCAAGAGATAGCAACACTCAGTAAACAAATAATTTCCACGGTCACCAGATTAAAAAACACCCAGCCCTATAGAGAGGGGCGACTGGAAATCAGATACCACGACAAATTCATCCCCTACTGGATGTATATCTTTGATGAACGTAAAGCCTATGTTGGTATCTTAGGGAAAGGTGAGGATGGTTTAGAATCGCCTGTTCTCATTGTTCATCGCGACAAAACCTACTCGAATGTCTTCAACGCCTTCTTTCACACCTGGGAAAGGATTTGGGAAGAGGCGGTTAGTGCGTGATTTTGCTCTTTGGACAATCTGGTTTTCCTCTTGCCTGCCGGCTGATTTCTGGTATATTTAAACCCTTGGGATATGAGAAGTTTCAGCCCCTCTCCTCTCTCCGAGTTTTCCTGGTATCGTCTATCCGTAACTCTGGTCAACATCCGTTCTATTCCCCGGGTTTCTGCCCATCCGCTTTCCATAATTGATGCGATAATCAAAGGGGTAAATTCCCTTGCTTTTCCCAACGACCGGGCGGAGCATTTTATTTTCTTCCACATAAAAAATCGGAAGCATACCTTCAAGATTTACCAATCGGTTCCAGTGCTACTGGAGATTTTCTTTATCCGAAAGACAGGTGCCGAAGTCAATCACTGGCTTGCCACATTTAAGACCTACTTAGAGGACCCGGAAACCGGCAAGAACTTTGCCATTCTCAGCATCAGTGGTCCCGAAGAAAGGAATCTCAGTCGGGTCTGGGAGGAATTGGGAGAATTGGCAACCGAAGGTGAAATCTGCTTAGAATTCCTCACCCCTTTTCCTTTCAAGCCGGAAAAAGAAAAAGAGCGGACCTTTATTGGAAAAGAAGGTTTCATCCGTTCCTTTGAAAGACGTTTCACAAGGTTATTTGGCAAAGAGGTTCTCTATCGGAGCGAAACCGACCAATTTTCCCTCCTCCCTTATTACTGGCACTATACCGAGATTAGACACCAGCCAAAATCTCAACCTGGGCTCAAGTATATAAACGGTTGTGTTGGCAAGTTATATCTCAAAGGCACTTACAAAGATTTCTTACCCTTTTTGGTTTTAGGCAGTGAACTCCATACCGGTCCCAAACTTGCCCACGGTCAAGGTTATTATCTTTTGCACAAGGAATCGCCACCCCATTTTGCCCCTCATTTTCCAGATGAGAAGGCAATCCTTTCGGTAATTCGGGAGGTGGTTGAAAACTATGATAGTGCTCTTGAATACCTATCCGCAACAAAAGACCATCCCTTTGATGAAGTGAGATATGCGGAAGAGATTTACCGGGAGATTAAAGAAGGCACTTATCAACCGACACCAAACACCGCCTTTTCTATTAAAAAGAAGGGGTCGGGGCAGAGGATTGTTGAGCGGGTCTCATTCAAGGATTTAGTCGTTCAGGAGTATCTCCGAAAAACGATAACACCGGTTTTTGAGCGTATCTTTGAACCAGAATCAATTGGTTTTCGGAAAGGGGTATCGCGCGAGAAAGCGATTTCTTTAATCCAGGAGGCAATCGCTTCGGGTTATCAGTATGTGATTGAGGCGGACATTGAAGACTTTTTCCCTTCGGTTGACCCCAATATCCTTATGAAACTCATAGAATTCTACCTTCCGAAAAATGATACCCTTCTGAAAAACCTCTTGTGCCAATCAATCAGGAACGGTTATCAGTTGGAAGGTAAACTTTACGAGCGAAATAAGGGGTTAGCCCAGGGTAGTCCCCTTTCGCCGATACTTGCCAATTTATATCTGGATGCGTTTGATGAGAAGATAAGGGATTGGAATGTGCGATTGGTGAGGTATGCGGATGATTTTGTCATTCTCACCAAGACCAAAAAGGATGCGGAGGTGATATTAGCAAAGAGCCAGTCCTTCCTATCCGCACTTGGGTTAAGACTGAAGCGGGAAAAGACCCTAATCAGACCGATAAAAGATGGCTTCCGGTTTTTAGGAATCAGGTTTGAAAGGTCGGAGGTAGTGGTTGAACCCGAGGAGGAGTTCAAAAGGTTGAAGAAGCCACTCTATATTACTGAGCCTTATCTTTACCTTTCGGTAAATGGCGATGCGCTCATTATCTCACGGAATCGGGTGGTATTGGAGACAATTCCCTTATATCGGATTAGTGAGATTATGGTGATGGAAAAGAGTCTCTTCTCCACAGCGTTGGTTAAGAAGTGTGCCGAGTTTAATATCCCCTTAACCATTACCCTCAATACCGGTTATTACATTACAACCATAAAGCCAGATTCAAAGAGATACTACGAGATTGCCAGCCGACACTGTCAGAGGTATTACTCTCTTTCTGAGACTGAACTTTTATGTTTTGCTAAGGAGATAGCGGTGGGCAAAATGAAGGGCTACATCTCTCTCTTCCGTCAGAGATACCAACCCGGACACAATTTAATTATCGATGAACTCTTGGGGACGATTTCTCGGATAAATCAGGCGGGAAGTTTGGAGGAGATTCGGGGTTTAGAAGGTTCAATGGCGAAAAGGATTTATCAACAATTGAACCCAATGATTGCTAACCCGGCTTTTCATATTCAGAAGCGAGAGCGAGAGAAACCTGACCCAATCAACTCTCTTTTAAATTTTGGTTACTATCTACTTTTTGCTCGCATCAATGCGACGCTTCGAGCGGTTGGCTTAAATCCTTATCTTGGTTTTCTTCATAGTCCGAGTGACGAATACGAATCGCTTGCCTATGATATTCAGGAACTCTTCCGTCCTTTTATTGACCGTTTTATCATTCGGATTTTAAATCTAAAGGTAATAAGTAGGGAGGATTTCCGGGAGACAAAGGATGGTGCCTATCTCAAAAGGGAGGCGGTAAAGAAATTCATTGACCAGTTTGAGGCGGAGATGGTGAGGAAGAGTGAGAAACGGGAGCTATCGCTTGAGGAGAGAATCTATTTTCAGGTTCTGGTGATTAAGAAATGGGTCTTAGAAGATGCCTCTTTAACATTTTACGGTTGGGAGTTATGAAAGGGGTTGGTGATTATGTTGTCGTTTACGATATCACATCCGATCGAGAGCGGGCTAAGGTTGACCGTATCTTAAAAGGATTTGGCTTTCGGGTACAGAAGAGTGTCTTTGAGTGTCGTTTAGACAAGAGAGCGAAGGAGCGGTTGATTGAGAAGTTGTCGCGGTTAGAGATAAAGACTGGTTTTATCAAGGTTTACCGATTGGAGTATTCTTCAAAGAATATTTCAATTGGGGAGAAGAGGAAAAAGAGCCTTGACGATGGGTATGCTTTTATTATATAATGGGTTTGGATTTATTATGAGTGGGTTAGAATATAGATTCAGAACCTGGGCAGAAATTAGCCAGGAGTTTGGTTTTGGGAGGGAGGTTCTCAATTTTTGGGTTATAAGTTCAATACTATCAATGGTTTGTAAGAGAAGAGCCTGGATAGACATCCCTACCGGTAGGGGCTGAAACCTTATAATATCTAGGGTCTTGCCCCCTTCGGTTAGCCTGGATAGACATCCCTACCGGTAGGGGCTGAAACCATTTTTAGATCGGAAGGTTATTACCACCTTGGCCTGGATAGACATCCCTACCGGTAGGGGCTGAAACTTTTCTTTACAGACATTCCTAATTCTCTTAGCCTGGATAGACATCCCTACCGGTAGGGGCTGAAACTAATCAAGCAGCCCAACCATCTCAACGATAGCCTGGATAGACATCCCTACCGGTAGGGGCTGAAACAATGCCTACTTCGGTAGAAAGGTAGGACGCATCTTTGCCTGGATAGACATCCCTACCGGTAGGGGCTGAAACAATACTTTAGAGGAATTCCTAGGTCTAGCAAATGCCTGGATAGACATCCCTACCGGTAGGGGCTGGAATAAATAAGGAGGAGGGAGAGAACACTTCCCTTATCTTGAAAGTCTTTTCCCTCAAAATAAACTCACTCCCTTACTGTCGTTCCGCAGACCTTTACTAACCTCTTTTGGGTCAATCTGACCGATTTTCTCTGTTCTCATACTCCTCTCTTTTACACCCTCGGTTATCGGAAAATGTTAGTGACACTAACATTTTTTCTCACCGGTTTTTTCCTCTAAGTCCTTATCTTACAATAACTTAGAGCCTTTTTCTTAATTTTATCCCCCTTTGCTCCCTGAGTCCTATACTATGCCCCTTATTAAGCCCATCTTTAAGCCATTTTCTTTCTCTCTTTCCTTATCCCATTTTCTTTCTCTTTATCTTCCCATTTTCCTTTCTCCTTCCTTCCCTCATTTTCTTTTTCCCCCAAACCCTCATACCAGAGTCTCTTCTTGGTCTCTTCCCGAGTCTCTTTTCCCACCTTCTTTCCAATGTCTTCCTTTAGCCCATTCTTATCATAGAAAAATTTTTTTAATCGAACTTGCTATTGACAGGATAAAAAATTTTCTTATTATTATCTTATGTTTACCGTTTTATTGGTTTTTCATTTTTTGGTTGCGGTCATTTTGATTTTGGTTGTTCTTTTGCAACAACCACAGAAAGGCGGAATGTCAACGGTCTTTGGTGGGGGAGAGTCAATCTTTGGCGGAGGGGGTATCTCTCCTTTTATGACTAAACTCACATCCGCTCTGGCAGCGATATTTATTATCACATCGCTTCTTTTAGTGATGGCTTCCGCCCAAAGAACCAGAGCCCCATTACCCCAAAGACCACCGGCGGAGGAAAGGGGACGTTAAGATGTTTGCCATTGCTCAGATAAAAGGGGTCCAATATTTAGTGAAGGAAGGGGATAAGATTATTATTCCTCATCATGATGCCCAGGAGGGTGAGATAATTAAATTTACCGATGTCCTCTTTCTCAAAACCCCGGAAAGGACGATTGTTGGTAATCCGACGATTCCTTCCGCTTCAATTGAAGCAAAGGTCTTATCTCATTTTAAGGGGAAAAAGATTATTGTCTTCAAGTTTCGCCGGCGAGAGAATTACCGGCGCAAAAGAGGGCATCGGGATTTATTCACCCGGATTGAGATAGTGAAAATCAATCCTCCCGCTTAACTGGGCGGTAGAGGAATTGAACCTCTAACCTTCGGTATGTGAGACCGACGCTCTAACCAATTGAGCTAACCGCCCGGAAAAGAATTTTAACAAGTCAAAAGAAAAAGTCAACAAGTATCCTTTTCTCCAAAAAATAAAAGAGGGTGCTTCGCGATTTCCGAAGCACCCTCTCCTTCTGTTTTCTCCTATCTCAGGATTATCGCCTTGGTTGTGGTTGAGCCGTTCTCGTATTTTATCTTTAAGAAGTAGATGCCATTAGTTAGCGAGCGTCCGTCCCAGACCAAATTCCCGTCTTTTGCCTCAAGATTTCTTACCACCTTTCCGGTCGCATCATAGACCGAAAGTCCCTTAACCCCTCTTAGGATTAGAGGCATCCTTAAAGGATTGCTGATTTTAATCTCTTTCCGGGTAATCGTTTTCCCTTCGTCCATCGCCACTTGTTCCCGACTGAAGATTAGAGTGCCATAGGTAGCGGCATTATTCCAGTTAGTGCCGGGCATTCGGGTTGGCCAGGTTCCCCACATCGTTGTCCCCGGAGCGGAAGCAGCATAGACATAGAAGCCAACCGTATCCGCTTCTGGATTCAAAGTGTAGTTCCATTTCGCCGTTCCCTTAGCAACCACCGCCTCAAACTGGAGATGACCCGAAGCGGTGCTTGCCCGTGAGATGCCATTACCGGGTAGCCATCGTTGCCAGTAGGCACTTGGAATATTTCCCGGTCCGATTAGGGCGCGATAGATAACCGTATCCTGATTTAACCAGACAAACCAGTGGTTCCCTTCCGAGGAGTCGGTTGCCCAGGTTCGGCTACAGTTCTCATCTAAATAACAGCCGAATTGGTCGTAGTTCTCCCGGGTAGATTTGGCAACAAAGTCAAGTGCCCAGTAGACATTGTCGGAGTCGTGCTTCACATACAAGAAGACACTGCCGGGTGGTCGGGCACCGCTTCCCTGCATATTCAAGACATCGGATATATCCCATTTTAAGGCATCAGCCCATTCTCCGGGCTGAATATAACCATCAACCGTTGGAATTACCTGGCGCCAGGGGGCAATCAGGGTATCGCGAACTAAGAATGAATATGTTGTCTGCCGGGCGGTATCGTTTGTCCGATTGGAATCGTTGGCTAAGTCAGTGAACATCTTTATTGAATAAGAAGCACCAGCAGGACCGACCAGCCAGTTGGGGAAGGAGACAAGCGCGGTTTCATTCGGGGCAAGTGGTCCGGGAAATGTGATGTTCTGATTGTAGATTCTTGTGCCAGCGGAATCAATCCAACAATAGACCGGTATATTTTGTTGGGCAGATGTGCCGAAGTTTTTGATTCGGGCGAGAGGAGCAATTATGCTATTCGGGTCAGCCAATGTCCCCGGATTTCTTATCATATCCACTCCAACATCAGCCTGGGCTGGTGGTGGGAAATAGAGACGGAGGCAGACAACCTCATCCGGTGTCCCCTGATTGAGATAGAGAAGGAAGGTATCCTGCCACATCTCACAACCACCAGCAATACCGGTAATCTCCGGGATTAACTGCTCGTCAACCTTGGTGATATTTGGATAACTAAATTTGGTAATCTTTCCCTGACTGAGGGCAGTCTGGGTTGACATCCAGAGGAAACCGTGATTGTCATAAGCCAGACCATAAGATGTATCAATATTCGCATAAGAGTGGGGATTATAAGGGGTATTCTTATAGAATTTCCAGATTGGAGTAGCAAAATTGGTGGCGGTTAAAGAATCCAATGGGTCACTGGCTAAGCCCCGATGGACGGCAAGTCCGGTGCCCGGGGAGAAGGAGCGGATTCGGGTTCGGGTTGGAACATGAATCACATCAACACTCGTCCCATAAGAGGCAAAGACGGTATCGCCCCGGCAGGTCATATCCCGCCAACCCCAGCGGTCACCTATCCCAGCAGGTTGGTTGAAAGAGTCGATCAATGTCCGGGTTCTTAAGTTATAGACATAGACCTCCATATAATCCGGAGAAGTAGTAGAGGAAGCCCCTTCGGAAACCCAGAGGATGGTATCGTTAACCGGGGTTAAACCAACGTGGTAGGTATCGGGTAGGGTAATCCGCCATTCAATCGTATAAGGAATGGATTTTGTCACCGGTGCGGAAGGAAGGGGAGAGGTCTGCGGAATGAGCATATCGGTCGTGAGATTAACCTTCTCTTCTTTTCGGTCAGAAGGGAGAAGGGAATTCTCCACCCCGAAAAGAAGAGTAACGAAGAAAAGAAAAAGTCCTAACCTTTTCATAAATCCTCCAATTTCTAATACTTAAAATTATAAGATAGAAAAAACTTTTGTCAAATTTCCGGAGTGATAAGTTGGCGAAAGATTAAACTCTTGACGGCAAATTTTCTTTCCCTAAAATCAGGTATGGAAAAAAGGGTTAAGACAATTCTGGATACCATTTCCTGCCCGGGTTGAGCATCAAAGTTATCCCAGGCGCAGTTGGCGCAGGCATTAAAATTTTTACCCCGGGTTAAAGATAAAAGGGTTCTGGTTGGTTTTAATACCGCGGACGACGCCGGGGTTTATCAACTGGATGCCAAACGGGCATTGGTTCAAACCGTTGATGTCTTCACCCCGGTAATTGACGACCCTTACATCTTTGGACAGATTGCTGCCTGTAATTCATTGAGTGATATCTATGCTATGGGTGGCAAACCATTGGTGGCAATGAATATCATTGGCTTTAACACCACTTTACCGATTGAAGATTTGGGAATGTTATTAAAAGGTGGGCAAAAGAAGGCGGAAGAAGCCAACTGTCCAATCATTGGTGGTCATACAATCCGCAACGACCAAATCTTTTACGGTTTAGCGGTAACTGGTCTTGTGAATCCGAAAAGGATTATCACTAATGCTAATGCCCAACCGGGAGACCTCATCTTTTTAACCAAGCCATTGGGGACCGGAACCGTTGCCCAGGCACTAATCCTAAGGGAGGAGGTTCCGGAGGAGACGAAACGTTTGGCGATTGAGTCAATGACGAGATTGAATCGGGAGACCTCTCTTGTTATGCAAAAGGTTGGAGTGAATGCCGCGACCGATGTCACCGGTTTTGGTCTCTTAGGACATCTTTTCGAAATGGCGGTTGCCAGTAAAGTCGGGATTAAGGTTTTTGCCAGTGAGATTCCCTTAATTGAGGGGGTAAAGGAGTTAGTGGAAAAGGGAATAATTGACTCCGGGGTGATGATGAATAAAAATTCCTTTGGAGCGGAGATAACCTTCGCCGAAAATATCCCTCCATTTTATCAGACAATTCTCTTTGGTTCGGAATCATCCGGTGGATTTCTAATCTCCTGCCCGAAGCGAAAGAGGGAGAGATTGTTTGAGGGATTAAAAAGGAAAAGGATAGAAGCCAAAATAATCGGCGAGGTAACAAAAGAAAATCCCGGGAAGATTCTTGTCTTATAAGGAAGAGAAGATTCTCTTCCCTCGTTTGTAAACCGCCAAGACTTCTCCCTCTTCTCCTTTCAGGATATCTCCTTTTAGGACAATAAAGTCTGCCCAGTAGTTTCTCTTTAAGACCCCGATTTCGTCTTCTAAGAAGATTCCTTCTGCTCCCCATTTGGTAAAGAGAGATAAGGCCTCATTTCTGGTTAATCTTTCCTTTTCGTTTGGATGAGAAATTGCGGACTTTATACCCAGAATTGGGTCAAGGGGAGTGATTGGTGAATCTGAGCCACCAAGAGGGATTAGACCATTATTGAGAAAACTTTTGTAGGGATTGGTAAACCTTATTCGTTCCCCAAGCCGTTTGTGATACATATTGCCTTCGCCACCCCAGAGATACTCAAATGCGGGCTGGACCGAAGGGTAAATCTTTATCTTGGCGAGTCGCGCCAGTAAATCCGGGGGCACCAGTTCGCAGTGTTCAATCCGATGGCGAAGGGGATTTTCTTTAATAATTTGCTCAAAACCCCGCAAAACCTGTTCAATCGCTCGGTCCCCAATACAATGAAATGCCATCTGGAGATTATTTTCATTTGCCTCTTTCTGGAAATTAAAAAGTTCCTCATCGCTAAAATATAGAATCCCTTTTTCTCCTTCTTTATCCGAATATTCCTCCCTTAAAGCGGCGGTATGAGAACCGAATGAGCCATCAATTAAGATACAACCACCAATCCGATTTAGACCAAACTCTTTAACCTTTTTGATATTTAAGGTCTGAGGGAAAATCACAATTTGAATCGGAAGGGAAGGCAATAGGTTTAAGAGGATTTCTAAATCTTCTTCGCGGGTCATTGCGACCAGGGTTGTTATCCCTTTTTTTACTGCAAATGAAACCCCCTCCTGGAAGGCTAACCTTTTCGCTTCCGAGTCTAAGCGGTTCTTAAAATACTGGCTGGCAATCTCATTCGCCTTGCCCCGGAGAAGACCAGTTGGTTCTTTATACCGGTCTAATTCCATACCTTCGGGGATTTCGTTCGGAAAGATTTCAAGAAGGGCTCTGGTGTTTAAGACGCAACTGTGCCCATCCCGCCGAAAAATAACCACCGGAATCCGGGTAATCACTTTATCCAGTTCCAGGCGATGGGGGAAACGTTTTTCCTTAATCACTTCGGGCTCAAAGTTAAAGGCAAGGATTAGACCAAAAGGGGAGAGGTTTTTGGTAGCGGAAAAGAGGATTTCAAAAAGGTCAGATAATTTTTTAATTCCACTCAGATTCGGGAAAAGTAAGGTTAAACCGGTTTCTAAGAGATGGCAGTGATTATCAATGAAACCCGGAAAGATGTGGTAATTAGAATAATCCACTACGGGCAATTCGGAAGGAATGTTCGGAGCGAGAAGTTCTATCCTGCCTCCTTTTATCAGAAGGTAAGGCTTATCTTCTTCATCCGTTAATGGGTGAATCTTTCCTTTAATCGCAATGGGCGATAGGGGAGGGGTCATGACGGCTAACCCTTTGGCACAACCTTGGCGATTGATTCAATGTGGTAGGTCTGAGGAAACATATCAACCATCTCAATCGCCACCGGTTCGTAATGGTAATCAGAAAATAGTTTCAGGTCCCGAGCCAAAGTTGCCGGATTACAGGAGACATAGACAATTATTTCCGGTTTAAGGGCGGTAATCCTTTGGAGGAGGTGGGAAGAAATCCCTTTGCGTGGTGGGTCAATAATCACCTTATCAACTCGGGAGAAGGAATCAATCGCCTTTTCGCAATCCCCGAGGATAAATTCAACATTATCTACCCCGTTAATCTCTTTGTTGGTAAGGGCATCCTTTACCGCGGAAGGGACAATCTCAATACCGATCACTTTTCCAACAAAATTGGCGACGATAAGGGAGAATGTTCCTACCCCAGAGAAAAGGTCAAGGACAACCTCATCCCCTTTAGGCTCTAAGAATTTTAGGACCTTCTTAACCAATCTTTCGGTTTCCGGAGTATTGATCTGGAAGAAAGAACCAGCAGAGATTTTAAATCTCTTGTCCAAAATATTCTCAAAATAATAATCACGCCCGGAAATGATTCGGAAATCGTCCGTGAGGATGCGATTTTTGGGAAAGGGGTTGATATTGTTCAGGATGCCAACAATACCCATCGCTCCATTTAATTCGGCAAAGAGGTTTCGGTCGGCAACTGGTTCTACACTGACAATCGTGATTAAAACCTCACCCGTTTTTTCTCCCCTTTTCAAGACTAAATAGCGGAGATTGCCCTCTTTCTTTTCTTCGGAATAGATTTTTTCCGGGGAGACTGATAATTTTTGAAAGAATACTTCTCGGATCTGGTCAAAGACTTTTGGTTGAAGGGGGCAGGTTGGGCAATCAACCAAATTGTGGCTCTTTTTCTGGTAATAGCCAATCTTCAATTTGTTTCCGTTTCCGAAAATCATCTGGATTTTATTTCGATAGCCCCACTCCTTAGCGGGAAAGGGATTTTTCACCGGGAGGATAATCTTTCCAATATGGGAGAGGGCATCATTGAGCAATAACTTTTTCACTACCAGTTGCCCGGGATATTCCATATGCTGAAAATCACAACCGCCGCAGATGGTAAATTTTTGACAGAGGGGTTTAATTCTTAAAGGAGAGGGTTCGATGATTTCCTTTAATTCTCCAAACCAGTATCCTTTTTTCTTTTCGGTTATCTCGGCCCTGATTATCTCTTCGGGGCAGGTATAAGGGATGAAGACCTTTATCCCTTTGTGATTTCCCAATCCGTAACCGCCATAGACAACCTTTTCAATTTTTAACTCAATCACCATTGACTAAAGGTTTTATTTAAGATATCCTGACTTAACTTTTCCATTGCTTGATTGATTGCCTTCTCTTCCGTTTCGGAGTTTGGGTCATAGGTGCCAAAGGCAGAGAAATTATCCTCCCAGAGATTGCTTCCTTTCGTTTTCTCTTCGCATTGCACCGTGCAATCAATCGTTACCTTCCAGACCGAGATATTTTGCGCCGCATCATAAGAGAAAGGGGTTTTGTTATAATTGGTGAGTTGACAATGGATAATGATATCCGCATCTTCCAGACTGGCAATCTCTAATCTTTTATCCCGACGGTAGGTTTCAATTAGGGTATTGGTTAGGATTTCCTCTAAGCCGGTCTTTAACGTTTTATTTTCCGCAAGGGGAATTGCTAATTTTTTAATATTGGAACGAAGGAGAGAGAGACGGGTCGAATAACCGCAGCAACCAAGAATTAAGGTAAATAATAGAAACCACCAATCTTTTCTCATTTTGTATTATAAATCGTTAGGGAGAAAAATCAAGGAGATGAAGGAGTGCCATACGGTATCTATTTCTTAAAACTGGCAAGGGAAGGTTTCTTGCAGAGATATTGACGAACTCCTTTATTTCCTTAAAATATACTATGGAGAATAGGACTTTAGCGGCGATTGGTTATTTGCCGTTCTTTTTCCCTTTACCCTTATATTTAGGAAAGGACGACGAGTTTTCCCGGTTTCACGGGCGACAGAGTCTTGCTTTGCTTATTGCCTTAATTGCGATTTGGATTGTTATCTGGTTTTTAGATTTAATCCTTGGGGGAATTTTGGGTCATATCTTCATCGTCGGTATCTTCTTTAAGATAATAAACTGGATAATTAAAAATCTCTTTGGGGGATTGGTTTCCCTTCTTTATGTCTTTTTAGTCATCTTGGGGATAGCGAATGCTCTGCAAGGGAAGTATTGGGAGGTGCCGGTAATTTCCGCAATCGCGCGTCGGATAAGGGTTTAAAAGGATAGATGGGTATTAGTCCACAAAACCTATCTTGTTATGTCTGATAAGATACATTATGTAAACTAAAATTAAAAAAAGAATTATCTTCTCCTCTTTGAACTCAGGACCATTCTGGTGGCTCATAGTTTGGTGCCTCTTTCGTAATAATGATATCGTGCGGATGACTTTCTTTTAATCCCTCGGTGGTGATTTTTACAAATCGCGCCTTCCGCCGCAGTTCCTTAATATCTTTTGCTCCGCAATACCCAAAACCAGCTTTCACCCCGCCAATTAATTGGTAAATGACTTCGGAGGCTTTACCCCGATAGGGAACCCTTCCTTCAATCCCCTCGGGAACGAACTTTTTCGCCTCCTCTTGGAAATAACGGTCTTTTGAACCTTTCTTCATTGCATCAATTGAACCCATTGCCCGATAGATTTTATACCTTCTCCCCTCAAAGAGGATCTCTTCTCCAGGACTTTCGTCGGTTCCAGCAAATAGATTACCAATCATTACCGTATCAGCCCCGCAGGCTAATGCCTTCACAATATCACCTGAATATCTTATCCCGCCATCAGCGCAGAGGGGAATCTGGAATCTCTTCAAAACCGAATAGGCATCAATTATGGCGGTAATTTGGGGCACACCAACCCCAGCAATTACTCGGGTTGTGCAGATAGAACCCGGACCAATCCCAACCTTAATCCCATCAACATCTAATCTTGCCAATTCCCAACAAGCCTCTCGAGTCGCTACATTACCAACGATAATATCAATCTCTTTATATTTTTTCCGCAGAGTCCTGGTTGTTCTGATCACCATTTCCGAATGGGCGTGGGCAGTATCAATTACCAGAGCATCAACGCCCGCGGAAACCAGGGCTTCAGCTCTTGCCTCGCAATCCTTTCCGACCCCAATTGCCCCAGCAACCCGAAGCCGACCTAAGGAATCAACGGTAGCGTGAGGATTTTCTAATTTTTTGATGATATCCTTAGCGGTAATCAGCCCTTTCAGATAACCCTTTCGGTCAACGATTGGTAGTTTTTCAATCTTCTTCTCTTTGAGAATCCTTTTTGCCTCTTCCAAGGTTATTCCCTCAAAAGCAATTACCAGATTCTCTTTGGTCATCACCATTGATAATTTCTTATTCCCATCCGTTTCGAAGAGTAAATCCCTTTTTGTTACAATTCCCAAGAGTTTCCCATCCTCCGAAACAATCGGCACACCCGAGATTCCGTATCTTTCCATCAAATCCCGGCAATCTCTGATCGTATCGTTTGGTTTAAGGGTAAAGGGAGAGAGAATCATACCACTTTCCGCCCTTTTTACTTTTATCACTTCCTCTGCCTGTTCTTTGATGGTGAGATTCTTATGAATGACTCCAATCCCTCCAGCGGTCGCCAGGGTAATTGCCATTTTTGCTTCGGTAACGGTATCCATTGCCGCACTCACCAAGGGAATATGAAGAGAGATGGAACGCGAAAACTTCGTCTTCAGGGAGACATCCTTCGGTAGAACTTTGGAACGGGTAGGAACTAATAATATATCGTTAAAGGTTAAGGCTTCTCTTATCCTCTCCCCCATCTACTTGCCACTAATCAGTTCTTCAATCTTTGCCCTGATTTCTTTCATTCCTTCCTCGCTAAATCCAACTTTTCTTAACTGTGTCTGCCCTTTCTTGTCGATAAGGAGAAGGGTGGGAATTGCCTCAATCTTATACCGCTTAGCCACATCATCGGAACCGATTAGAATTGGATAGGGAATTTTCAGTTCCTCCTGTGCTTTCAAGAGTGAGGTTTTCTCATCCAAACCGATCCCTAAAACAATAAGATTTTTATTTTTATATTCCTCATAGATCTTGGAAAGTTCGGGAATCGCCAATCGGCAGGGAGGACACCAGGTCGCCCAGAAATCAAGGAGGATAATCCTGCCTTTTAATTTGGAGAGTGTCACATTCTCGCCGGTCAAGGTTGGGAGCGTAAAATCAAGAGAAGATTCTAAGGTCGACTTTTCTTTGACTCCGCAAAAAAGGAAGAATAAAAGGAGAAAGGGAAATATTCTCTTCCTCATTTCCTCTCCCCTTTTAAGAACTTCTCTATCTTTTCTTTCAGATACTCCTTGGGACAGGCACCAATCACTTTATCAGCCACCTTTCCCTGAGTAAAAAAGAGGAAGGCAGGAATACTCATTATTCCGTATTTCTCCGCCAGTTCCGGTTCGTTATCAACATTCACCTTGCCAATTTTCACCTTGCCTTCGTATTCCTTTGCCAGTTCCTCAACGATTGGAGTCATCATCCGGCAGGGTTGACACCATTCCGCCCAAAAGTCAACAAGGGCTAAGGGCGAGTTTATAACTTCGGAAAAATTATTTTTATTAATCTCTAATGCCATATCTATTTATAAGAGAATTTTATTAAAAGTCAACTATTTTATTTTCTTCTTTTCTAGAAGGGTTGTCACGTAATAAAGTCCGCTCTGGGCATCCTCTTTTGCTGGGTTGGTTGGATAATCCTTAATCACCTTTTCATAAATCTCTTTGGCCTTTTTATAGTCGCCTAAGTTTTTGTAACACCGCGCCGCCGAAAGAAGGGCGAGAGGAGCAAATGGCGATTTTTTATATTCCCGGGCTACCTGCTCATAATTCTCCGCCGCTTTCTTGTATTCTTTCACCTCCTCATAGCAGTTACCAATGCCCAAAAGGGAACTGGGAGAAAGGAGAGGGTCTTTCTTATTCTTACTGTAATAATTAGTAAAGGCTCTTCTTGCTTCATCATAGCGCTGGGTCTGAAAATAGATGTTGCCCAAATAGAATTGGGCTTTAATTCCTAATTTCTGATGGGGAAAACGTCGGACGATTTCCAAAAACCTCTCCTCCGCCTCACCCAGATTCCCTGTGGAATAAAACCCTAAAGCCTCAGTAAAACGAACGGAGACCTCAGGACTTTCCTTTGGTTTGGAGGTAAGAAAGAAGATCAGGATAGCAATTACCGCCACAAAGCCACCAAGAATCGTCAGGAACTTCTGACGGTTACGATAATAAAGGGAAAAGAATTTTGTTACATAATCCTGTAGCTTATCTTCCTTTATTTCTTTCATCACGATGAAATACCCCTGGTGAGAGTCGAACTCACGACCTACGGTTTAGGAAACCGTCGCTCTATCCAGCTGAGCTACAGGGGCACACATTTTTATTATAAATAATTAAAGATTTTTGTCAACAATTTTCCAAAGTTTGCTAAAAAAGATTGACAGAAAATTATGATGAAGTATTATTACTCTTACGATGCTTTATCGTTTTGGTCAAAGGGAACCGAAGATTGCGGAAGATGTCTTTCTGGCTTCCAATTCGATTATCATTGGCGATTGCGAGATAAGGCAAAGGGCAAGCATCTGGTTCGGAACAATAATCCGGGCGGATGTCAATCGGATAATTATTGGGGAGATGACCAATATCCAGGACCTGACCGTCATCCATGTTGATGAAGGGCAACCGCCAGTAATTATCGGCAATCGGGTCTCGGTTGGCCACCGGGCAATTTTACACGGTTGTCAGATTGAAGATGAGTGTATGATTGGAATGGGTGCCATTTTATTAAATCGGGTTAAGGTTGGGAAAAATACCATCGTCGCGGCGGGTAGTGTTCTCTTGGAAGATTATATTGCCCCGCCCGGAACTTTAATTGCAGGCGTTCCCGCACAAGTAAAAAGGGAGATTAAAAGTGAGGAGATTGAGTGGATTAGAAAGGTAGCGGAAGGTTATTACCGGCTGGCGAAGCAATACCAGAATGCGATATAGATATTTAGACCACACCTCGGACCTGGGAGTTGAGATTTATGGTAAGGATTTAAAAGAGCTATTTGCCAATGGCCTTTACGTCTTATTTGATAACCTCACAGATATTGAAAAAGTGGAAGAAAGAGAGGAAAGGGAATTAAAAATCACCGCTGAGGATTTAGATAGTTTATTCATGGACTGGTTAAGGGAACTTCTCTTCTTGTTTGCCACTGAATACTTTGTCGGGAAAAGGGTAAAGGAAATTGAGATTATTGAAAATTCGCTTTCCGCCCGGATTACTGGCGAGCAATTTGACCCAAAAAGACATCCATTAAAAATTGAAATCAAAACTCCCACCTACCATCTCTTTGAAGTAAAGAAAGAAGAGTCCGGTTATCGAGCGACCGTTATCTTTGATGTCTAATTAAATCTCGCCCCTTTTCTAAGGCGAGAAAATTTATTGACCAAAATTTCTCCCGCACCGTTTCTTTAATCACATCTTTATAACTATCCTCGGAAAAGGGGAGGAAGTTAGAGAAAAAACCAAGGAGGACAATATTTTGTGTTCTTATTTCGCCCAATTCTTTAGCAATTTGAAACGCCGAAACGAAATAGACTTTCTTTATCCTTTTCCTTATTCGCTCCTCAATATCTTTCGGATAGACGACTTCACCGATTAGGGCGGGAAGTGGCTCAATCTCTAAGGTATCGGAAATTAGAATCCCTTTGGAAGAAAGAAAGTGAAGATAACGGAGAGCCTCTAATTTCTCTAAAGAGATAAGAAAGTGAGCAGTTCCCTCTTCAATTAAAGGGGAATAGACCTTCTCCCCGAATCTTAAATGGGTGATGACGCTTCCTCCTCTTTGCGCCATACCGTGGACCTCACTCTTTTTTACCTCAAATCCTTCTTTCAAGGCAACCATCCCTAAAATATCCGAAAACAAGAGAATTCCCTGCCCTCCGGTTCCACAGATTACAATATTAGTAACTTTATCGCTTTTCATCTTTCCTCAGACGATTGCTCCTTTCTGGCATAATTCCTGACACATCCCACAACCAACACAGAAGGCATCTTGAATCACCGCCTTCTCTTCCTTAAACATTATTGCCGGACAACCCAATTGTAAACACAATTTACAGCCATTGCACAACTCCGAAATAATTCTTTTCGCCTCTTTTCTGGGTACAAGGAGAGCGCAGGGGCGAGAAGAGACAATAACCGCCGGTCCTTCCTCGGCAAATATCTCGCGAATTAGCCTCCGATTCTCTTTAATTTTATAAGGGTCTAAAACATAAACTCGTTCAATCCCGCAGGCGCGAGCCAATTCTTCTACCTTAATTATCCTTGTCGTTTCCCCCATTAAGGTCTTACCAGTTCCCGGATGGTCCTGATGTCCGGTCATCCCTGTCGTCCGGTTATCAAAAACAATGGTGACGATATTCCCCTTATTATAGCCAACATTTATTAACCCAGGAACCCCCATATGGAAAAAGGTCGAGTCGCCGATTAAGGCAACAATCCTCCGAGGATCGGTTTTCCCCAATGCCTTTTCTATGCCGTGAGCAAAGGTGATTGAAGCACCCATACAGACGCACGTATCCATCGCTTTATGGGGTGGTAAAGCGCCAAGGGTATAACAGCCGATATCACCGGTTAAGATTAAGTTTTTCCTTTGTAAAAGATAAAAGACTCCGGTATGGGGGCAACCAGGACATAAAGCCGGTGGCCGGGGAATGGCTTCCTCTCTTTTGACTTTTTTCTTTTTTTTCTTCAAGGCATTCTTCACAATTAATGGATTCAATTCATCGCAAAGGGGAAGCAACTCTTTTCCCAAAGCCTTAACGCCACTCGCCTTTGTTAAAATTTCCAAAAATGGGTCAACTTCCTCTATCACATAAACCTTTCTGACTCTTTGGGCAAAATTCCGGACTAAGTTTTTCGGAAAAGGATAGACCATCCCCAATTTTAAGAATGAGGCATTGGGAAAGGCATCCCGCGCATAGAGATAAGCGACTCCATCCGCAATGATGCCAAAACTCTTTCTTCCTTCTTCTATTCGATTAATTGGTGTTTTTTCCGAATATGCTTCAAGATTTATCAATTTCTCCTCTAAGACCCGATGTCTTTTCCGAGCAAATTGGGGCAAGAGATTGGTCCGCCAGACTTCTGAATTATAACCCTTAACCGGTAATTCCTTCCTTTCTTCTAATTTCACCGGCGACTTAGAATGGGAAACCCTGGTTGTCAGCCTTAAAATCACCGGGATTTCAAATTCTTCGGAAATTTCAAAGGCGAGCTTCGTGAAATCTTTAACTTCTTGGGAATCCGAAGGAGAAAGAACCGGAAGTTTAGCAAAAAGTCCATAAAATCGGTTATCTTGCTCGTTCTGGGAAGAGTGCATTCCCGGGTCGTCGCAAGTAACAATTACCATTCCCGCCTTAACCCCGATATACGCAGAAGAAAACAATGGGTCACTAGCCACATTCAAACCCACGTGCTTCATCGCCACTAAAGAACGGGCACCAGCATTGGCGGCCCCAAGGGCTACTTCTAAGGCAACCTTTTCGTTCGTTGACCATTCACAATAAACCTCTTTATATTTTACCAGTGCTTCCAAGATTTCGGTGGACGGTGTTCCTGGATAGGCGGTTGCCACTCGACACCCTGCCTCATAGGCACCACGGGCGCACGCTTCATCACCAAGGAGGAGTTTAATCATCAGCGGTTATTATAAAGAAAAAAGGATTTTGGTCAATCTTATCTGCTGCAAAATCTCTTTGGTTGTCGTGACATAGGCAAAGGCATAGGATAGATTCTTTAAGGTAGCAAGATGAAGTTCTGGCTCGGAACTGGCGGTGGCATCCATTGGAAAGAAGATGCGGAAATCACGGAAAAAGGCATCCCGAGCGGTTGACTCACAACAGATGTTAGTCATAACTCCAGTAATAACCAGATCCGTTACCTTTAATCCCCGAAGGCAGATTTCCAAATTAGTGTTGTAAAAGGCGGAATAACGGTTTTTATAAATCACCAACTCCTTTTTCGGTCTAAGCGCGGGATGAATCTCTACTCCTTTGGTCTCGGCTTTTAACACTTTCCCCGCTTTTAATTCGGGCCACCACTCCGCCGTCATCCCACCATCAATCTTCGGGTCTTTATGGCAATGGGCGGTATAAATTACTGGAAGCCTTCTCTTCCGAAAGGCAGAAAGAAGTTTTTTGATGTTCGGAATGATTCTTTCTCCTTCCGGAAGGTAAATTTCAGAACCAGGATTTAAGAAATCATTCTGCATATCAATAATCAAGAGGCAAGACCTTTTCGGAATAAGTTTCATTTTATGGCGATTAAAAGGGGCGATTGCTTCTAATAACCTTTTGATTTCAGGCATAATGAAGTTTAGGAAAGAAGATTAAAAAATCAATACTTTAAGAGAGGGCCGCGAACCATTTTTATGGTGGGCGTTAAAGAGGGGAACGAAAAGGAGGCAAAGATGTGTGGGTCTTGGTTCGCGACCCTCAATCCTTAAATTTACCTTATTTCAATCAAAAGTCAAGGATTTTGCGGTTAAAATTTGAGAAGGAGATAAAGGAGAAATAAAGTGAAAAGAGCAGTGAAAGCCGTCAGATTAAATGTGAAGCCAAAATCTAAACGAAGAAAACCAAGATTAAGATTTAGCCGTTCTAAACCAATTTCGATTGCCTGAAAAAAGAATCTCTTCACCGGTCCTTCAGGAAAAATTCCGGAAAGGTATTGGGAAATCGCCGCTCCTAATACACCACTAATGATGACAAAAAGGATTATAAAACCAACTCCTCTTTTAGCCATTTTCCCTCCTTATAAAATAAGGTCAACCTTCCTCCCGCACCGAGCACAAGCCCGGTTTTTGATACCAATAATCTCGGCTCGGAAATAATCCCGAACAACCAAGAGATTCCCGCAACCCGGACAGACGGTATGATTATCAAAACCCGAAACGTTCCCAACATAAACATAATACAATTTCTCCTTGCCAATTTTATAAGCGAGCCGTAAAGTCTCAATCGGCGTTGGGGGCAAAGATAACTTATAATGGGGGAAATAGCGAGAGAAATGCAAGACGGTCTCCTTCCCTAATTCGGAGACGAAATCAACCAAATCAGCAATATCTTCTTTCTTATCGTTCTTTCCCGGAATTAAAAGATTGGTCAATTCAATATGACAGGATTTCTTGGCAATTCTTATTGTATTCAAGACGGTTTCCAAATTACCTTTAATAAAATTAGAATAAAATTCATCCCGAATTGACTTCAAATCAATATTCATAGCATCAATGTGGGGCAAGAGTTCCCTTAAAGGGTCTTCATTAATCATCCCATTAGTAACTAAAACATTTTTTATTCCAGCCTCATGCGCTAATTTTGTGACAGCAAGAAGATACTCAAACCAGATTACCGGTTCGGTGTAGGTATAGGCGATGAATTTAGTGAAATGCTTTTTTGCTTCTTCAATCAAATTCTCGGGAGAAAGATATCGAGAGGGGCTTCTCTTTTGGGAAATCTCCCAATTCTGACAAAATGGACATAAAAGGTTACAACCATAGGTGGCGACCGAAAAAATTTCTTCTCCGGGATAGAAATGGTAAAGAGGCTTTTTTTCCATTGGGTCAATTGCCATTGAGACTACTTCCCCATAATTTATAGCGTAGAGTTTACCACCAATATTTTTTCTTCCTAAACATCTCCCCACTTTATCTTCGGCAATCTTGCAGAAATTAGGGCATAATTCACATATTAGATAATCGCCCTCTCTTCTGTAATACCTCGCCTCTACCACTCTAACCTTTTGCCTCCCGCCAAATAGATAATTGCCCGATAACCGGGAAAATTCTTCATATACCCCTCTCCTTTCTCGCCGAGAACGAAAAGAGCGGTTGATAGAGCATCACAGATTACCGCCTCTTTACCAATCACGGTCACACTCCAAACCCCTTCTTTTGGATAACCGGTCCTCGGGTCTAAGATGTGGGGGAATCTCCGACCTTCAGTTTCATAATAATTTTCGTAATCACCGGAGGTAGAAACTGCCTGAGATTTTAAACTTAATGTCTCAACAATTCCTTCTCCTCTTGGATTCTTGATGCCAATTTTGTATCTCTCCTCACCAAACACCAAAATGTCTCCTCCTCCATCAATTAACCCCTTTTTTATCCCCCATCTTCTTAAAATCTCATAGGCATGGTCAAGGGCATAACCAACTGCAATTCCACCTAAATCAATCTTCATTCCGGCCGGAAGGTATACCGAATCATTTCTCACGATTATTTTTTGCCAACCGACCAACTTTTTTGTCTTATTTATTTCCGCTTCTTGGGGTAAGCGATACTCCCTTTTATAGAACCCCCAAAGTTCCAGTAAGGGGTAGATAGTAATATCAAAGGCACCATCGGTAAGCGCCGATATCCTTTCGGCCATTTTGATTATCGCAATCAGGTCAGGTGAACCTTTAATCCTTCCCGATTGATTTAGTTGGGAAACCTCAGAATTGGGAGAAAAGATAGAAAATAAATCGTTATACCCTCTCATTTTTAAGAAAACCTCGTCAACCGCCCGGTTTAGTATCTTCCTGTTACCGGTAACTTTCACCCGAAAATAACTCCCAAAAATCATTTCGGTTCGGTCTAATGTTCCTTCTTTTTGACAGGCGAGGAAGAAGAGAAAAATGTTTAGAAAAAAGGATTTTTTAGGCAATGGTCAACCACTCCGTCTTTGCCCGATTCCACTCGTAAATTGGATGGCCAATTTCCGCATAGAATTCTTTTATCTCTTCTTCCTTAAATCCCAAACAATCTTCTAAGATTGGTGCTAAAACCGAGAGGGCATTTTCCGAAAGGACCGTCCGCTTTGAGATATGTCCTAAATAAGGGGAAGGTGAGACCGCAATGGTAAAACCTCCGTAGACATTAATGTGAAGCATTACGTGTAAATCCGAAGACCCATCGCCCACATAGATTACCCTTTCTCTTGGAATATGCTCCTTCTCTACTAACTCATCAACAATTGCTACCTTCCCTTGTCCAGCAGCGGTGCGGTCAATCTCCAGAATCTTCCCCCCGGAATCAAAGATGAAATCAGTACCAAAGATTCTTTCCTTGGGGAGTATCCCCTCTAAGGATTTCTCAATCAAAAGTCTGGGACAGGCGGAGACGACGTAGGAGATGAATTCCGCTCCCCGGATCCCTTGCGCCAAAACGGTAAACAGTTCCTTAACATCCTCTTTCAAACGGATTACTTTCCCTGCCTTAATTAGAATCTCGCTTGTCACCCGATTTTTATATTCCGGATCCGAGACCAAAAGGTAGGCTAACTCACCACCTAATTGGGTGATGTTTCTCCGCCGCAACTCCTTCACCTTTGCTAAGAAGACCTCGGGCTTAATCCCAATCATCTGAGAGATTAAAACCCCAGAATCATCAAGGGATAGGGTCTGGTCAAAGTCAGAAACAAAAAGAAACTTCTTCTTCAAATCCCTCTTTATCTTTTTCATTTCAAGGCAATTCTATCTCAAGAATTAAAATTGTCAATTCAGTTTTAATTCGAACCTCTCCCCTTTCTTCTTTTTAACAACTCAACAAATGCCTCAAGGCGAGTTAAAAGACCTGTCTTTGAGGTGTGTTCGTCAAAAGAGAGAGATAAGATTGGCAGATTATAATTTTTACTTACTTCTTTTAATGCCTCCAGCGCAATATTTTCCGGCATACAGGTGAAGGGGAAGATGTGAATAATGCCGTCAACCCCCTTTCTCACAAAATCCAGTGCCTCACCTAATGTCCTTATTGCTTCTCCCCCGGGAGAATCTTTAAGGTATCTTCTTGCTAAAAGGTAGAACTTCACAAACTCCCAATCTAATTTTAGGAGATGCTTCAGATGGGTATAAAGGCTCCGCTTGGCGATTACCCAAACCCCCATTTTTGCCAATTCTTTTTCAATCTCCTGGTTAGCGAATGGTTCAATCATAAAGTATATCTCCCCAACCAGACCAACCTTTAAGAGATGACGATGATGGGGAACGAAAAGAATTTTTCTAATCTCCTTTCTCACCCTTTGGATATCAGAGAAAGTTTCTGCTCGGTCAATCTTTCTCAGACATATCTCTTCCAGTTTTTCCGCCTCATTAAAATCTACTGCTCGCTTCTTCCGAATCAATTCTTTAAATTCGGCAATTAATGAACTTTTTGCTAACAATAAGATTAAGGCGCGGATGACTCGATTGGGGCTGACAAGAAAGATTTGGGGCATCTTTTCAAAGACGAATTCGTACGGAGTATATTGAGAAACCGGATAGAATTTAAACCTACCATTTTGGGTAAAGGTTTCCCGGAGTATTTTCTCTTGGAGAAAGTGGTAATAGCCGAACCGGCATTTCTTCGCCCCCGCCGCCATAAAAAGGGTGTCCGCGCCATTTTCTAATGCCTCATAAAAGTTACCGAGTGTAATCTTAAAAGGGAGGCAAATCATTTCCGGAGACAACTTCACCCCAATCTCTAATGTTCTTTTTGTCAAGTTCTTCGGCAGGATAACCTCCGCGCCCAAATCCTTTAAGAAGGACTTTAGGGCTAAGGTCTCATAACCAAAAAATGGAAAGGATGCCTTCACCATTAAACTAACCGCCTCCTAATCATATCGGTAAACGCCTCAAGCCGGGTGATAATTCCCGCCTTCCCGGTATGTTCATCAATCACTAACTTTAAGAAAGGAACTCGCCTCTCTTTGGCTTCTCTTTCCATAATTTCCCCGATTAAAGAATCTGGCCCGCAACCGAAAGAAAAGATAAAAACCAAACCGTCAACTTTATCCAGATAAAATTGGAAGGCATTGTAGAGTTCCCTTTCAAATATCCAGCGGATGTTTTTGGCAAACCCCTCCTTTCGAGTGAGGATGGAAATTGGCAGATCATCCTTTGTATAGATGAAAAATCCATTCTGGGTGAAGAAGCGAACCACCTCTCTCCCTAAATACTCCTCTTTCAGGTTATAGAAATGGCTAATAATTCCTATCTTCTTCCGATCCGGAGGAAACTCCGGGGGCAAGGACGGAGATTTCAAATAAGGGCGAGCTTTAAGATAAGAGAAAAAGGTTTTCCAGGGATTTTTCGTCAGGCGGATTCCGTAAAAGAAATGGACGAGAAATAAATTATTCTTTATTTTGGGACTATCAATTGGGAAGGGACTGATAAAACGGGCAACATCCGGAACACCAATCATCTTTGGGCAGGCAAATAGTTTCTCCCGAAGGAAGAGAAAACGGGGAAGGAAGATTCGGTCAACATTCCGGAAAGTTCTTATATGCCCGATAAGAATTTTTATTGGTAAACAGACCTCGGAAGAAACATTTTTTACTCCGTCTTCTAATATTTCCTTATTGGTGATTGGTGAAAGGAGAATTTCAACCCCTAAGTTTTTGAAGAATACCTCCCAGAAACGACCGTAGCGATAATAAAACAGCGCTCTTGGTATGCCAATCTTCACAATCTATTTTACCTTACAATCCCTTAGAAGTCAAGAGAGATTCGCTCCCTCTTTATCCATTCATCTTGTTGACTTTATCTTATTTTATCTTATAATAGTTAACTGACCTATCAATAGATAGATTAAGTCAGAAAATTTACTCCTTTACGGCAGGAGAGGGAGTAGAAACAAAAAGATGATTCCTGCAAAATAAAAAAGATGGAGGACATATGAAACTTAGAAAGAGTTGGCTTATTTTGCCTTTCACCTTTGTGCTCCTTCTCGCAGCGGAGAATTCCTTCTTTGCCACTCAATCCTCTAACCTTCACCCCAGTCAGAATATCTGGGGAATTGCCCCAAAGACCACTCCGGGCTTCCCGGTTCCAACCGATGACTCAACTTGGGTCAAGGCGGATTCTATCCCTCTCCCTTCGATTGGCTCAAATGATGCCTACACCGGTCTAAAGGTTTATGGCGACACCATCTATCTAATGTGGAACCGCTACAATCTCCCCTATCGGGTTTTGAAATTGAACCGCCTGAATGGTTCGCAAATCTCTTACTTTGATGCCCCTTCAATTAAATATGCGATGGGTGTGGTCCGCTTCGGTGATTCGGTCTGCGTCTCCTGTTTCTATCCCAGCGAGGGTTTTGATGTCTACGATGCCAATGGCACCTATGTTCGGAGTTTCAGCCCTCCTTCGGGATTTCGCTCCCGGGGATTGGATTGGGACGGCTCAAAATTCTGGGTAGCAAATTCCCAGACCAATGCCAACACCATTTATACAATGACTGCCACCGGAACTCTACTTCGGAATCTAACCAATACCGGACCGGTTACTTGCTACTGGTTCTTTGACCTCACCTTAGACCGAATGATTCCCAATCGGCTCTGGGTGAACGACCAACAAAGTCCTTATGTAACCCGATACATTGCAGTTGATACCTTAAATAATACCTATCAGGTAAATGCCACCTTCACCCATCCCGGCTCCCCTACTTATTATCCAGAAGGGATTGGCTTCTATGGACCAGAGGGAGGACAGGGTTATGTTTATACCGAAGGTCATGCCAGCCCCTGGGCGTGGAAGATGCTGGTTCACACCTTTACCAGTTCAGCCGATGTCGGTGTAGCTGCAATCAGAAGCCCCTTAACGATTGTTGACCCAAATGCCAATGTCACTCCCCGAGCAATCATTAGAAACTTTGGCACCTCTGCCCAATCAAATATCCCGGTCTATTGTTGGATTGATTCCGCTGGCACAAGAATCTACAACCAGAACATCACATTTCCCGGACCACTTGCCCCGAATGAAACCGCGCTTGTCTCCTTCCCCAACTGGCTGGTCGGTCCTGCTGGTGCTTCTTATTCAATAAAGATGTTCACTGACTTAGCCAACGATTCCAATCGGACAAACGATACCGCCCGGCAGACAACATATTCATTCTTAGTTCGCGATACCCTGATTGCCCCCTGGCGCCAGGTAATTCCAACGGTTGATGGTTATATTCAGCCCGGAGAATGGGCTGATGCCTTAAAATGGGATATATCCGATGTCTTGAATATGCAGGGAAGCGGTGCCCGACCACCCGGCAGTGTCTTCTTGTATGTGAAGCACGACTCCGACAATGTCTACTGGGCACTTGACTTTGTTGCCAAATCTACCCGGGAGAACTACGACCAATTCGGCTGTTATTTAGATGAGAACTGTAGCCGAACCTGGGCAACCGACTCCTCGGAAGGGAACCACTGGTTTGTCTGGTTAAATCAGGATACGGTTATCTATCGCGCCCTAATCGGACCGGGAAATATTCCAAGTGCCTACTGGCAACGATGGCTACCCGGTAATGGCATTTCGCGGGCAAGCACCGCTTCGGGTCATCTCCAGTTTGAGGCGGTGGTTGCTAAGGGAACGGCGAAATGGAACTACACGTTGAATCCAGAAGCGGATACGGTTGGCTTCTATGTCTATGCTGCTGCCGCTCCGGGGACAACGATGTGGGGAACCTGGCCAACCCGAATGCCCGGCACTAACTGGAATAACGCCGCTACCTATGGCACTCTAATCTTTAGTCGTCAGATAACACCTGTGAACGAGGCGAAGAATTTCACCCGAAAAGAGATTAAAATCAGCAATCCTTTAAGGATGCCTCTAATTCTAAGAGGGGTTAAGGGACTTTCGGTCTATGATGCGACTGGAAAGGTGGTGAGAAATCTTGAGGCGAAGGATGGGGTTCTGGTTTGGAACGAGTCGTCCTTACCTAAGGGTGTCTACTTCTTAAAGATAAAAGCGGATAACGGTTCAATCACAACCAAGGCGATAATCATGAGATAAGCGGAAACAATTATTTAACTTGACTTTATTAAAATTTTCTTATAATTAAAAAGGTGAAAAGGATTCGGGATATATTTTTCGGATTTGTTCTCGGATTTCTGATATTTGTCCTTGCTTCTTTTTGGGGATTAAAACTGCCGTCTATTCCAAAGAGAAGAGAAACCTCTCCCCTCTCCTCCCCTTTTTACTTCCAACAAGTCTTAGAGAATCCGTCTCAGGACGAAATCAGCAATTCTCGGCGGAATGCTATTGTTCTTGCCGCCCAAAAGGTCAGCCCGGCGGTCGTTTCAATTACAGTTACCCAGATCAAAATTGTTTCTTCCCCGTTCTACTCTCCATTCTCTGACCCTTTTTGGTCCGATTTCTTCCGAGACTTCTTTCCCCAGAGGAAATTTAGGGAAGAGATTAGAGGGTTAGGTTCGGGTGTGATTATCAGCCCGGATGGTTACATCGTGACGAATTCTCATGTTGTGGAGATGGCAACAGAAATCAAGGTAACACTTCCGGACAAAAGGGAATTTATCGGTAAGATTATTGATTTAGACCCCAATCGCGATTTGGCCCTCTTGAAAATTGATGGCAATAATTTACCCTATGCCCATTTAGGGAATTCCGACGACCTGATGATTGGTGAATGGGCAATCGCTTTGGGGAACCCATTTGGCACCTTAATCCAAGATGCGCGACCGAGTGTTACCGTTGGCGTCATCTCCGCCTTAAATCGGACAATATCTTCGGAAAGATTAGGAAGAACCTATGAAAATATGATTCAAACCGATGCCGCAATTAATCCCGGAAATTCTGGTGGACCCCTAATTAATGCCCAAGGGGAGGTGATTGGTATTAACACCTTCATTTTTACCCACGCCGGTGGTTCGGAAGGGATCGGCTTTGCCATTCCCATCAACACCGTAAAGAAATTCGTTGCCGAAGCAAAGGAACAGAGACCGGAGGGCGTTCCACCGGAAATTGAGACGAAATTGGGCATCACCGTTTCCGACATCAACCGCACCTTGCGGAAAAAATACCGACTGACAGTAGATAAAGGTGTGGTAGTTGTTCGGGTAAAACCGAATACGATTGGTGAGGCGGTTGGTTTGGAAGAGGGGGATGTAATAGTTATGATTAACGGCAAGCGACCAAATTCCGCCTCGGATTTTAAGGTCATTGCGGACCAAATCAAAAATCGGATTGATATGACGATTAATCGAGAGGGAGAAGAGATAAGAATCTTCTATCGTTATTAAAATGAATTTTCGCTACCAAACAAAAGAGATGAACCGGATTTGGAAGGAGGAGAACCGATTTCGTTATTTCTTAAAAGTGGAAAAAGCAGTAGCCGAAACCCAAGCCGAACTCGGGATCATTCCGAGGGAGGCTTATCAGTATATCAAAAAGGCTAACTATAAATTGAAGGAGATTGAAGAATTAGAGAAGATTACGGGGCACGATGTGCTTGCTTTTGTCCAAAGTCTGGAAAAGAGTATTCCCAAATATTCAGAATATATCCACTTTGGTTTAACCTCTTATGATATTGTTGATACCGCCTTAGCACTCCGCTGCCAATCCGCATGCGAAGTAATTATCACGGCTCTTTCGGATTTGAGAAAGACAATTAAAGATTTGGCATTAAAATATAAGCAAACGCCAATGATCGGCAGAACCCACGGGATGCATGCGGAACCGATTACCTTTGGTCTGAAGTGTCTTTCTTGGTATACGGAAATTGGGCGGGCAGAAAAGAGAATGGAAGCCGTGAAAGAGGAAAACTCTTTTGGTAAAATCTCTGGGGTGGTTGGTTCTTTCAGTCAACTTCCGCCGAGTGTTGAGGAAAGGACATTGAAAAAATTGGGATTAAAACCGGAGCCAGTCTCCACCCAAGTCCTGCCCCGAGACCGCCTGGCTCATCTCATTTCGGTCATTGCCATCATTTCTGCCTCCTTAGAAAGAATCGCCACCGAGATAAGAAATTTACAAAGGAGTGAAATCGGAGAAGTACAGGAACCTTTCTTTGCCGGACAAAAGGGCTCTTCTGCCATGCCCCATAAGAAAAATCCAATTCTCTGCGAAAGGGTTTGCGCTTTATCAAGAATCATCCGTTCCCAAATTGTTCCCGCCTTAGAAAATATCCCTCTCTGGCACGAAAGGGACTTAACAAATTCCGCGGCGGAAAGAATTATCCTCCCTCTTGTCTTTAATCTCCTTCATTATTCCATCAACACCCTGAACCGCATTCTAAAAAACCTTTTGGTTTTTCCGGAAAAGATGAAGGCAAATCTCAAACTGGCGAAAGGTCAATTCTTTTCCCAGTCCTTACTCTTAGCCCTAATTAAGAAAGGAATAAAAAGGTCAAAAGCATACGATATTGTCCAAAGGTTATCCTTTCAAACCCAAGAAACAGGAGCGGAGTTAAAAACCCTGGCGAAACAGGATGAAGAAGTTAAATCCTGTCTAAAAGAAAGTGAGATAAAAAAGATCTTTTCTTTGAAAAGGCTTCTAAGAAATATTGATTTAATTTTTGACCGAGTATTAAAAAGGGAGGGGAAAAATGATTGACTTTTCTTTTACCGAAGAGCAATTGATGGTTCAGAGATTAGCCCGAGAGTTTGCCCAGAAAGAAGTCTTACCCAAGATTAAAGAAAACGACCGGAATGCTTACTTCGACCGAAATATCTTAAAAGAGATGGCGGAACTTAACATTTTGGGATTATCCATCCCCACCAAATATGGGGGGGCTGGATTTGATTACATCGCCTTAGGGTTGGCCTGTGAAGAGTTAGAATATGTTGACACATCTTTAAGGGTTATCCTTTCGGTTCACATCGGTTTAAACTCCCTGACCATTCTCTCCTGGGGAAATGAAGAGCAAAAGAGACGGTATTTGATCCCCCAAGCAAAAGGAGAGAAGATTGCCACCTTCGGGTTGACCGAACCAAATGCCGGTAGTGATGTAGTGGCGATTGAAACCCGAGCCGAGAAGAAGAATGGCTATTACGTGCTTAACGGCGAAAAGATGTGGATTTCTTTGGCGGATGTTGCCGACAATTTTTTAATCTTCGCCTGGACCGATTGGGAGAAAAAAAAGAAACGGGACCACTCCGGAATGAGTTGCTTCATTGTTGAAAGGGGAATGAAAGGGGTGACAACCGCTACCATCCATGGAAAATTGGGAATCAGAGCCGGCAACACCGGTTCCATCTCTTTACAGGATGTGGAAGTGCCAAAAGAAAATCTCTTAGGAGAAGAAGGGGAGGGTTTTAAGATTGCGATGTTTGCTCTCGACCAGGGGAGATACACAGTTGCCTGGGGAGCGACGGGTTTGATTAGAGCCTGTCTTGATGCCTCAGTAAAATATGCTAAGGAGCGGAAGACCTTCCAGGTAAATATCGCTGAACACCAATTGATTAAGGAGATGATTGCCCAGATGGCTTCCGATTACGAAATCTCCCGCTTGCTTTGCCTAAAGGCAGGCTGGCTGAAGAATCAAGGGGTAAAAAACACGAAGGAAACTTCCCTAGCTAAGATGTATGCCTGTGAAGCCTCAGAAAGAGCAGCAAGTAATGCGGTTCAAATTCACGGTGCCTACGGCTATTCTGATGAATATCCGGTGGAGAGGTATTACCGAAATGCTAAGGGGGCGCAGATTTATGAGGGTTCAAGAGAAATCCATAAACTAATTCAAGCGGACTATGCCTTAGGACTGAGGGTGGATAAACCTCTACGTTGTTCTTTACCAAAACCAGAAGGGTAAAAGGAGTAAACATGCCGACCATCTATCTCAAATCCGGGGGCGAGGTAGAATGTGAAGGCTATACAATAAAAGACAATTGCGTCCGGGCAGTCGGGGTAAAGTTTGTCAATATTGAATTTCCGGAAGAAAAGAGAAAACAACCCGAAGTGGTCATCCCATTATCCAACATCCTTTACATCATAAAGTAATATGGGCTTGGGCTTCATCTTTCCTGGGCAAGGTTCCCAATATGTTGGGATGGGTAAAGACCTCTACGAGAATTTTCCGGAAGCAAGAGAGATATACGAAGAAGCCGAAGAGCGCCTCGGATTTAACCTCAAAGAAATTTCTTTCTTCGGACCCGAAGAGGAACTGAGAAAGACCTCCGTCACCCAACCAGCAGTTTTGGTCCATTCCATTGCGTGCCTCGTAATCCTCCAAAAACGAGGCATCCAGCCGGAGATTGCCTTTGGTCATAGTCTGGGTGAATACACTGCTCTTTACTGTGCTGGGGTCTTCGATTTTCCTTCGGTTCTCAAAATCGTTCAGAGACGTGGAGAATTGATGTATCGGGAAGGAGAAAAGAATCCCGGAACGATGTCGGCCATTGTCGGTTTAAGGGAAGATAAGGTTAAAGAGATCTGCCAGAGGATTGAAGGGGTTGTCGTCCCGGCAAATTATAATGCGGAGGACCAGATTGTAATCTCGGGAGAGATTTTAGCCGTTCGGAAAGCTGAAGAAGAGGCTAAAAAGGCCGGAGCAATAAAGGTCATCCCTTTATCCGTTTCCGGAGCCTTCCACTCCCCACTGTTAAAAGAATCCGGGGAAGAATTCAAAAGGTTCCTCCTGCAGTTTGAGTTTCAAGATCCAAAGATTCCGGTAATTATGAACAAAAGCGGCAAGATTACCAGGGATAAAGAGGAGATTAAAGAGAACCTCCTGGACCAATTGAATAGTCCAGTTCTCTTTACCCAGATGGTAAAGACGGCGAAAGAGAATGGCTACAACGAATACTGGGAGATCGGTCCGGGAAGAGTCCTTCAGGGGTTAGTAAAAAGGATTGATAAAGAGATCAATGTGAAAACGGTTGGGAAAAAAGAAGAGATAGAAAATCTTCTGAAACTTTCTCAGGATAGAGATGTAAAGGGTAGTTGACAAATTTCTAAATTTAGTTATTATTTTTTAATGGCGATAAGAGTCTTAAAACGGATAAAATTGGAAAAACCAACCCTCATTGCGGCTTGGCCCGGAATGGGGAATGTTGGATTAGGGGCGGTTGACTATTTAAGAAGAAGTTTAAAGATGATAAAATTTGCCGAAATTGATCTATCGGAACTTTATACCCCAGAGGAGGTAGGAGTAGAAGAAGGTATTGTCTATCTCCCACCTCCACCCCAATATACCTTTTTCTTCCATCCGGAGTTAAATCTCATTGTCTTTGAAGGAGAAGTGCAATTTGCGGGAAAGCCGGGTAAGAGTTTGGTTGGTGAGATACTTGATTTTGCAAAGGAGATGGAGGTGAAAGAAATCTACACTGGAGCCTCTTTCCCAATCCCGATGAGTCATAGAGATATCCCCCGAATTTACGGTGTGGCAACAGAAAAGGGGATGCGCGACCGGCTTTTGCGATATGGAATTAAGATTATGGAAAGCGGCAATATCTCGGGCCTTAATGGTCTTCTCATTGGTTATGCCCGGGAGCGGGAGATACCCGCGGCTTGCCTTTTAGCCACCATTCCCGTTTACGCAGTAAACTTGCCCAATCCCAGATCCTGGAAGGCACTAAACGAAGTCTTTGAGAGAATATTACTCACAAGAATTAGTTTTGAAGAATTGGACTTGATGATTAAAGAGATGGATGCTCAATTCCAGATGATGGAGGATAAGATGCGCGAAATATTTGAAGCGGGAAAAGAAGTGGAGGAAGAGACAGTTGAAAGGGACAAGGTGCCAAATTATGTCTTTGAAAAGATTGAGCGGCTCTTCCAGGAAGCAAAACTTGACCGCAATAAGGCTTACGAATTGAAAAGGGAATTGGATAAGTGGGGACTTTTTGAAAAATACGAGGACCGCTTTTTAGACCTTTTTAAGAAGCAATGAGAGGGTTAAGGCAAAAGACCATTAAAAAAAAGTTTTTGCTTCGGGTTGGGGGATTTTTACCCGTCAACCGGTTAAAATTAGCCTGTTTCCGGCACCGGTTGATTCGGGGATTACGGTTAATGGGGTGCGAGTAAATTTGGAGAATATCTCTTTTTGTCCGTGGCTCTCTCTCAAAGGGATTCTGATGTTAGAGCATTTCCTGTCCGCTTGCTACGGATTAGGAATTGATAATTTGATTGTGGAGATTTGGGGGAATGAGTTCCCATTTTTTGATGGGAGCAGTTTAAAATACCTCACCCTTTTGCAAAAGGCCGGAATAAAGAGACAGAATAAAGCAAAGGACTTCCTTTCCCTCAAAAACCCATTGATTGAATTTCAAGGCGATTCCTTTCTTGCTTTCCTCCCCGGGGCAAAATTAGAAATAAGACTTTTTTTCTCTTTCCCCCGATTAAATTTCTCTTCTTCTTTCCTCCTCTCTAATCTCAATCCGAAGGTTTACGAGCGAGAGATTTCCTGGGCAAGAACCTTTGGCGAATATCCTTTCCCCTCTTTTCTCAAAAGGATTGGTCTTTCCTATGAGAAAAAAAAGGGGGTTTTCTACTCCCGAAAACTCCGTTCCCCCGATGAATTCGCCCGCCATAAAGTCTTAGACCTCCTGGGCGATCTGAAAATCTTGGGGAGATACCTAAAAGGAAAGATATTCGCCTATAACCCTTACCACCACTTGACCTACCGACTTCTTTTAAGAGCGAGCGAGGTAGAAAATGGAAAGCAATGAGATAAAAAATATCTTACCGCATCGCTACCCTTTTTTACTGGTTGACCGGGTGATTAGGCGAGAAGAAAATTCCATTACTGCCATAAAGAATGTAACGATAAATGAACCTTTTTTTGCTGGTCATTTTCCTGACTTTCCACTTATGCCCGGTGTCTTACTCTGTGAAGCATTAGCGCAAACTGCTGGTATCCTTCTTCTCGGCGCTCTTTCCCCCAAGGAGCGGGAAAACAAATTGCCACTCTTTCTCGGCTTGGATAAGGTAAGATTTCGGAGGATGGTTCGCCCGGGCGATACCTTAGAAATTGAATGCCGCCTAATCCAAAAGAAAGGAAATATATTTCGTTTTCAAGGAGAGATAAGAGTTGAGAAAGAGTTTGCCCTTACGGGCGAAATCCTTCTGGGGTTTAAAGAGAAATGAGAAAGAAGACCCGATGGTCTAAAGAATTAGTGATTGAAAAGATAAAAGAACTGAAGGCAAAGGGGGAACCCCTCAATCTCAGTTATATCCGGAAGAAACACTTTATCCTCCTCTATCCAACCTATCGGTATATCGGAAGTTGGGAAAAAGCGATTACTCTGGCGGGTTTGAACTATGATGAGATCCGAAAGAATCGTCGGTGGACGAAGGAATTGGTAAAAAAAGAAATAAGGGCGCTCTACCGGCAAAAGATTCCTTTGACCCAGGGTTCCGTTTGGAGGGCTAACCGCAAACTTATCGGGGCGGCAAAGCGCTTCTTTAATTCCTGGCCCGAGGCACTCCGTGCCGCTGGTTTTGACCCGGAGAAGATTTTGGGAAAATATAAGTGGTCAAAGGAGAGGGTGCTTGAGGAAATTCGCCGGTTGAAAAGGAAAAAGGTAAACATCAGCACAACAACTGCGGTTCGTCAAATTTGCCGACCGCTTCATATTGCGGCGATAAAGTTTTTTGGCAGTTGGCGAAATGCGGTAATCGCTACCGGGATTAAGGTTGACCAGCCCCCTCTTTCTCAAAAGCGGGTGCAAAAATAAATTAAAATACCCTTCGCCCTTTGCCAGAAAATAGAAAACACCATCTAATCTCACCCCGAGCAATTGTTAATAGAACTGCGGAGATTGAAGAGGGCGTTAAAATCTTCCCTTATGCCATTGTGGAAGAAAATTCTTTCATCGGAAAGGATACCGTAATCTACCCCTTTGCGGTAATTGGAGCCGAAAGTGTTATCGGGCCAAAAAATAAAATCTATCAAGGGGTGATTATTGGAATGCCACCCTTAGATTTAAAATATCGGGGAGAAAAGACGAGAGTGGTAATCGGTGAAGGGAATGTGATCCGGGAATACACTACGATTCATAAAGCAACCGGCGAAGGCGAAGAGACAAAGATTGGTAATTATAACCTGATAATGGCTTATTGTCATATCTCCCACAATTGTTCAATCGGTAATCATAACATCATCACCAACTTTTGCCAAATTGCCGGTCACTGTCAAATCTTTGATTTTGCCAATATTGGTGGTATGACGGGCATCCACCAACACGTCCGGGTTGGCTCTTATTCCTTTGTTGGTGCCTGCTCTTATCTAAAAAAAGACCTTCTTCCTTTTATGATTGGCGAAGGAAACCCATTTCGGGTAAGGGGATTAAATACAGTTGGATTAAGGAGAAACGGCTTCTCGCCGGAGAAGATTGCCCTCCTCAAAAAGGTTTACCGGTTGATTTTCCGCTCAAAATTAAACTTAAAAGAGGCTCTCCGGGAAATTGAAAAGCTCTCTTCCTCCGAAGAGGTTCGTTTAATTTTAGATTTTATCCGGAAGACAGAAAGGGGTATTGAACTCCGAACCAAATAGAAAGATTGACAGGAGAAAAAAATTAGGGTATTATCCGAAGAAAATAAGGAAATGGAGGAGTTTTATGGCTTACACAAAAATTAGGGATTACCTAATTGAGGAACTGAATAATACGAAAAAGGCTGGTCTCTATAAAGAAGAACGTTATATCCATACTCCCCAGGGACCAGAGATTAGGGTTGAATATCCAGAAAAGGCCCCCCTGAGAGATGTAATCAATCTCTGTGCCAACAACTATCTTGGTCTTTCCAGCCATCCCAAGGTAATTGAAGCGGCTCATAAGGGATTAGAAACTCATGGTTATGGGATGTCTTCAGTTCGATTTATCTGTGGCACGCAGAATATCCACAAAATCCTGGAGAGGAAGATCAGCAAATTCTTAGGCACCGAAGATACAATTCTCTATTCCTCCTGTTTTGATGCGAACGCCGGGCTTTTTGAGCCTCTCTTCAACGAGCAGGATGCGATAATCTCCGATCGATTGAATCACGCCTCAATCATTGATGGCGTCCGGATGTGTAAAGCGGACCGCCACATTTATCAGCATAACGATATGAAGGACCTGGAGGAGAAGTTAAAAGGGACGCAAAATAAACGTTTTCGGATTATTGCTACTGATGGTGTTTTCTCAATGGATGGCGATATTGCCCGATTGGATGACATCTGTGAACTGGCAGATAAATACGATGCCTTGGTAATGTTTGATGATGCGCACGCTACTGGCTTCTTAGGCAAAACGGGTCGGGGAACTCATGAATACCGAGGGGTAATGGATCGGGTTGACATCATTACCACCACCTTTGGGAAAGCAATGGGTGGCGCTTCGGGTGGCTGCACCTCTTCAAAGAAAGAGATTGTGGAAATCCTTCGCCAACGGAGTCGCCCCTACCTTTTTTCTAATACGGTCAGCCCCGCAGTTATTGCGGCAACCATTGCTGTGGTCGACTTGCTTTCGGAAACGACCGCACTTCGGGATAAATTGGAATGGAACACCAAATACTTTCGAGAAAAGATGACCGAGGCGGGGTTTGATATCAAACCCGGTGTTCACCCGATTGTTCCAATTATGCTCTACAATGCCCGTTTGGCTCAGGAATTTGCCCGAGACCTGTATTATGAGGGAATATATGTCATCGGATTTTTCTATCCCGTAGTGCCCAAGGGCGAAGCCCGAATTCGGGTCCAGCTCTCCGCCGCTCACGAAAAGGACCACTTAGACCAGGCAGTAGCAGCTTTCAAAAAGATTGGGCAAAAATACGACATTTTGGGGAAAAAGCGCGAACAGATTATTGAGAAATATGGGCTCTGATTCCCAAATTTAATATTGACAATTAGCCAGACTCACCTATAATAAGAAGAATTAAAAGAAGACGGAGGAAATATGTCAGAAAAGATAACACTTTCGGTAATTAAAGCGGATATTGGTGGTTATGTTGGGCACTCTTCCAGTCATCCCCAAATCTTGGAGGAGGCACGGGAGAAGTTAACTGCCGCCAAAAGTAATGGCCTGATTATTGACTTCTACGTCACAAGTTGTGGCGATGACTTAGAACTGATAATGACCCATAATAAAGGGATTGATGCCCGGGAGATTCATCAACTCGCCTGGGATACTTTTGTTGCCTGCACCGAAGTTGCCAAGGACTTAAAACTCTATGGTGCGGGTCAGGACCTGCTCGCTGATGCCTTCTCCGGAAATGTTAAAGGGATGGGGCCGGGAGTAGCGGAGATGGAATTCGTGGAAAGGAAATCGGAACCGGTTGTGATTTTTATGGGTGATAAGTGCGCCCCGGGTGCTTGGAATTTTCCTTTGTTCAAAATCTTCGCCGACCCGTTTAACACCATCGGTTTAGTGATTGACCCCGCGATGCATCAGGGGTTTAAATTTGAAGTCCACGACATAAAAAACGATGTCAACTATATCCTTTCCTGTCCGGAAGAGATGTATGACCTCCTTGTTCTCATCGGTTCCGCGGAAAACTACATCATCAAGAATGTCTACAAAAAAGATGGGGAGATTGCGGCGGCCGCTTCCACCCAGAAATTAGCCCTAATCGCTGGTCGTTATGTTGGTAAGGATGACCCGGTTTTAATTGTCCGGGCTCAGTCCGGTCTACCAGCGATTGGGGAAATACTCGAACCATTTGTTTTCCCGCACTTAGTGAGTGGTTGGATGCGTGGTTCCCACTACGGACCCTTGATGCCCACCAGCCAGAAGCAGGCAAACCCTTCAAGGTTTGATGGTCCGCCCCGGGTAATTGCTCTCGGGTTCCAATTAAGCCAGGGGATGCTCATTGGTCCTCGGGACCTATTTGATGACCCCGGTTTTGATTACGCTCGCTATCAGGCAAACCTCTTCGCCAATTTTATGCGGACCCACGGTCCATTTGAACCCCACCGTCTCCCCCTTCCCGAGATGGAATACACAACGCTCCCTGAGGTATTAAAAAGACTCCAGGAAAAACTAAAGAAATGAAAAGGATTCCTATCCTTCTTTCAATCTCCCTTCTCTTCTCTTTAACCTGTGCCCCACCGAAACCCTACGAATTTAAAAACTTCGCTTTCCAAAAGGAGGCGCTGGTTGATTTAAGGCAAAAAAGGATTGCGGTCTTACCTTTTGAAAGTCCTTTCGGTTCCGAAATTGGGAAAAAAGCCGCCGAAGAGATGAGTATAGCGATTGGAAAGATTGGGAAATTTCAGATTGTCGAGAGGGAAAGGATTGATGAATTATATAAGGAACAGGATTTGGATAAAAAGCGGATTGACGAGAAGACCGCGGTTGAGATTGGTAAGATGCTCGGAGCGCACGGCATTGTTCTGGGCACAGTCCGGGAATATAAGAAAAATTCCGTTGGACTTGCCTGCCGGTTGGTAAGCGTTGAGACCGGAAGAATCATCTGGCAGGCAAGCGACCTAATCAAAGGAAGCGATAGGAGGATTCAGGCACATTTTCCGGATAAAGAAGACCGAGTCCGTCTGAGTGAGGACCCAGAATTTTTACTCAATTTTCTCTGCCGGCTCTTTGCTGAAACCTGGAAGGAGTAAGGGAGATTTTTATTAGCCAGTGAGGAAAAGAAAAGCACTCGCCGTCCTCATCGCCTTTTCCTATCTCCTTTATGTCAACTGCGTCACAGTCCGACCCTACAAAATAACAAACTATTTCCTCTCCCCAAAATTTCGGGAAAGGATGATAAAGCGAATTGCGGTTCTCCCTTTTGAAAATTTAACCAAAGAGGAGAAGGCGGCAAAGATTGTTCAAGAAGAGTTTTCCTTACAAATCGGAAGGATCGGGATTTTTGACCTATTAGAAAGAGTGAGGATTGAGGAACTCTGGAAGGAGCAGGACTTAGACACTCTCTACCGTTTTGATGCCACGAGCGCCGCGAAGATTGGTAAGATGCTTGGTGCGGAAGGGGTTATCTTCGGCAGCGTCACAAAATTTTCCCCTTATCCGGAATTAGAAAAGGATACAACGAAGAGAGTGAAGGAGAAAGAAGTCGGACCTTCGGTCATCATTGTTGATGAAGACAATTCCACCTGGAAATGGCTCCTCATCGGTCTTTTAGCGATTACGGTTGTCGGGCTTGTCATCTATTTAGCGGCTAAACCCTCTCCCCCATCCGCCGAGGTGGGTATCAGCGTCCGGTTGGTTGATGTGGAGACCGGTGATATACTCTGGCAGGCAAAGGATTCTTTCCGAGGTGCAAGGAAGAGTATTCAGGCTTTGGTGGCGACAAAAGAAGAAAAGGAACGACTGATAAAAGATATTGACTTTCTCACTTCCCTCCTCTGTCAGAAGTTAGTGGCAACGCTCGCTCCGGAGTAGTTAATTTCCTCTTTGCTCGGTAATAATCAATTATGAAGATAAAGGTTGGTTATCTTCAATTCTCTCCGGTTTTTGGGGCGAAGGATTTAAATTTGAAGAAGGTAGGAGAGAGATTGAGCCGAATAAGAAGAAAAAGAATTCCCTCAATTATTTGCCTCCCGGAACTCTTTGCCACGGGCTATTCTTTTTTGGATAAAAAGGAACTCTCGGTTTTTGCCGAAGAAATTCCCGGTAAGACACAGGAATTTCTCCAAAAGATTGCTTGCCAGAAGAACTTGCTCATTGCCGGTGGGATAGCGGAAAGAGAAGGAGATCGGTTTTTCAATTCGGCAATCCTCTGTCTTCCGGATGGGAGTTATTATGTTTATCGGAAGGTCCATCTCTTTTTTCGGGAAAAGGAATTATTCACACCCGGCGATACACCATTTTCGGTGGTTAAATTCTCTTCGGGCGGTTTTTCTCTTCTCCTTGGTCTTCTTATCTGCTTCGATTATATCTTTCCGGAGGCGGCGCGAACTCTTGCCTTAAAGGGAGCACAAATTATCCTTCACCCCTCCAATCTGATTCTCCCCTATGCGCCAAAGGTTACCATCAGTCGGGCGATTGAGAACCGGGTCTATTGGGTGTTAGCTAACCGAACCGGTATAGAAAAAAGAGACGGTGAGAGATTGAAATTTTTTGGTAATTCCCAGGTCGTTAGTCCGGAGGGCAAGATTTTAAGAAAGGCAGGGAAAAGAGAAGAGATGGCATTGGTTGAGATTGAACCGGACGAAGCAAACGTTAAACAGGTTACTCCAACTAATAATCTCTTTTCTGACCGCCGGCCAGATTTATACTTCAAATAAATCTTTCCCGAGAGGTCCTATCTTTTATTCTCTTTCATTTTTAACCCTTTTTTTCGGGGAAGGGTCTATCCCTCAACTCTTCTGGGGGATATCCCCTATGCCATTTGAAAAAGAGACCATCCCCCTTGTCTCAGTTTTTATTCTTCCGGGGATTAATTCACCTTTTCCTTACCCGATAAAAGCCTCCATTTCTATTCCTTTCCGGTTCTATGTGATGTTAATTCCGAAGAGAGAGACGCGAATCTTTTCCAAAAGGGAGGGGTCAAGTTCTCTCGCTTCCCATTTCATCTCAAGGATTCTAATCTCTTGAAGAAGCATATTGCCACCGTATCGTTTTGTCAGGCGCCACAATTCCCGAGCATAAGCCAGATAAAAAGGATATTTAATAACCGAGGTGCATCCCTCATCAATGAGCACCTTGGCGGATTCCTCCAATTCGCAGAGTTCCGGAATGAGGTTCGCTTCCTGCTCAATCATCATCTTCCTTTCCGCTTCAAACCTTTTCTTTATAACCTCCGGGTCTAATTTTGCTTCATATTTTTTGAGCCTTAAGAAAGCGTTTCTTTTTATCATATTGCCCTCCATAAGTATAACGGAAATACCCACCAAAACCTGACACCCGATTTCCGCAAGATAATCTTTATCTTTTAGGGATTCAATTTCTCTAAGGGGGAGTAATACTTGACAGTAAGTCCTTTTTTTGTAAGATAGATAAAAGTTTATGGATGGAGGAGCCATATGCGGGTTTTAAGAATTTTCTTGCTTCTCTTTTCTCTCAGTTTTTCTTTAACCATAAACTGGCGGGAATGGCCTTATGGTCAAGAGTATATCGGAAGTTATTTTCGGTGGTGGTATAACGGAGCGAATAATCCGGTTCCTTGTCCGGCTTTTAGCGAATTCGATACCTTATGGGACTTTGCTACCGGTTCGACCCGGGCAACTGCGGAGTCAAGAATCCGTCCACGAAGTGAAGCACCGGGAAGTCCGCCGGGGCAAACCAGTTATGCTGAAAGGGTTGTTGACCATAACGGGACAAGTTGGCTTTATGAACATAAAGATACAATTGGTGCCGCTCCGGGGATGTGGATTTATGGTTTTTATGCCGGTGGGACGCAATACAACTATAACTCACCTTACCATAAGGTTTATCAATTCCCAATGAGTTTGGGGACCAATTGGCAATCAAACTGGACCTGGGATTATTCAGGGTTACGGATTTATGAAGAAAGGGATAATACCGTCGTAGCGGAAGGCTGGGTGCGAGTGCCAGCAGATACCACCCGGTTTTATCCCTGTTTGGTGATTAGAACTTATCTCCATACTTATGATGAGATGGGGATTATTGATGAGAGGCGGATAATTCACGAATGGGTCGTGCCCAACCGAGGGCAGGTTGGTGGTTCCGTAGTGACGATTATGTCTTTAAATGGCGAAACCAATCCTCGTTTTACGACCGCAGAATATTTTTATCGTCAGAAGGAGTTCTATTCTCCGATTGATATGCAACCACCAAACTTTGCCAGCACAACTGTCATCCCCACCGGTTATAGTTTTGGTCCCTGGAAGGTGTCTTCAATCATCACTGACGTCAATGGGATAAGGAGCGATTCCCTTTATTATCGGATTGGAAATCAATCCTGGCAGGCTTTACCCCACGATTCCCTCAGAGGAGATATTTATCACTTTCATATTCCTCAAATCTCTTCGCCGGAGACCGTTCGGTATTATCTCGTTGCTACGGATAACTCCAATCAGCGGAATCGGGGAACTGAACCACAAAATGCGCCCAGTAATCATTACAAATTTTATGCGATGGATCCGGCTAATGACCACCGCCCACCCCAGATTACTCAAACGACAATCTGGACCGATACCATCTTCCCTGGTCCCTATCTCGTCAGCACAAACGTTACCGACTCCTCTTATGTGGATTCGGTTGTTTTATATTATCGTTTCGGTTCCGGGACAGAACAGAGGGTTTTGCCCGATAGTGAGATTGGAACGAGATATTTTCTAACTATTCCTTCGGCAACCCCCGGAACATTTATTCGTTATCGGATAAGAGCGGTTGATGGTTCTCCGAACCGGAATTCTGCTTATGACCCGCAATCGGGCTATTATTCATTTTTAGTTTTAGATGGTGTTCCACCAAATTTTTCTGGCACAACAGTCTGGCCGGATACAACCTATCCCGGTCCATTTCCTGTCTCTTCCACCATCACCGATTATTCGGGAATTAACCGCGCCCTGATCTTTTTCCGCCTGGGAATTGTTGATTGGGATTCCTTACCTTCGGATTCGATAAGAGGCGACCTTTACCATTTCCATATTCCGCGCGTCCTCCAACCGACACTTATCCGCTATTATCTGAAGGCTTATGACAATTCCACGCGCCGGAATGTTGGAACCGACCCCCAGGGTGCACCGGGGAATTTCTACTCCTTCTTCTGCGACCCCCAGGTTGGAGTAAAAGAGGTCCCCAAACAAACCCCGATTTCTATTTTGTCCATAAGGTTAAATCCTCCTGTAATCTCTTTTGATTTAACCAGAGAAGGGAGAATCGAAGTAAAGATATTTAATCTCTTAGGAAACGAACTCTTCCAATTTCGGAAATTCCTAAAAAGTGGTAATTACCGGATTCCGATACCGGAACTTCCCTCCGGAGTTTACATCCTCTCAATAAATCTGGCAGAAAGGGAGATAAGAAGGCAGTTGATTTTAATCCGGTAATTGATTTAGCGCCAACGACAGCGCTCCCTTTCCATCATTAAGAAGTCTTCTTTCTTTATTTCGGTTGGATATTCGCCGTTGAAACAGGCGGTGCAGAACTTACGAGTTTTATCCTTTCCGCTCACCGCGGCGACTAAACCTTCGTAGGTTTGATAGATTAAACGGTCGGCGCCGATCTTCTTTCTGATTTCTTCCACTGTTAGTTTTCGGGCGATAAACTCACCCCGGGTCATCATATCAATCCCATAGACACAGGGAAATCTTAATGGTGGGCAGGTAATGGCTAAATAGATTTCCTTGGGTTCACATTGCCGCAAAATACTAATTATCTCCTGGGAGGTTGTTCCGCGGACAATTGAATCATCAACCACCAGGACCTTCTTCCCAAAGATTTCGCTTCTTATTGGATTTAACTTCTGACGCACTGCGGTTCTTCTTAAATCCGGACGGGGCATAATAAACGTTCGCTGGATATACCGGTTCTTCATTAAACCCTCTCGCATCTTAACTCCTAAGACTTCGGCGACAGTAGTAGCCGCGGCTCTTGCGGTATCCGGAACTGGAATTACCACATCAGGCCTTATCCCCTCCTTTTGGCACTCTCTTCCCAGATACTCACCGAGACGAAGTCTTGCTTCATAAACCGAAATGCCATCGATTACGGAATCCGGGCGAGCAAAATAGACATACTCAAATATACAGGGAGAGGGTTCGCCTTTGACAATCTTCTGGGAATAAACCCGGCGGTTGGTGGCAATAAATATCAACTCTCCGGGTTCAACATCTCTTTCCCGTTTATAACCCAAAAGGTCAAGAGAGACACTTTCCGAAGCGAAGATATAAGATTTCCCTTTTTTGCCGAAGACGAGTGGCTTTATTCCTTTTGGGTCCCGAAAGGCGAAGAGTCCTTTGCCCGCAATCACCCCCACGCAGGAATAACTCCCTTCCACCCTTCGGAAGACCTCTTTCACCCCTTCTCTTAGTAAAAAGAAGAAGGGCATTTTCTTATTGCTCCGGTGGCGAAGAATGCTATCCGCTAATATGTTTAAGATTACCTCCACGTCCGAATAAGAATTCAACGACCAGAGCCTTTTTTCAATCAGTTCCTTCCGCAAACGAAAGTAATTGGTAACATTCCCATTATGAGCCATACCAATCCCATACGGGTTATTCACGAGGAAAGGTTGGGTATCTTCACTGCTTCCACTACCAATCGTTGGATAGCGGACGTGACCAATCCCAATATTTCCTACCAGTCTCTGTAAATTTTTCTCCTTGAAGACATCTAAAACCAAGCCGATTCCTTTTTTAATATGAAACATGCCATTATTAGTAATTATTCCGGCACTATCCTGGCCCCGGTGTTGAAGAGAGAGAAGTCCTTCGTAAATCTCCTGAACCACATTCCCTTCGCCATAAATACCGATTACCCCACACATTTTAGGGCAGTTTGGGATAAACCTTTAACTCGGTTAGCCATCTCTTCAAAGATTCAATTCGCTTATTCTTATCTCCTGGTAAGGAGAATGGTCTTCTTCCCCGGCAATCAACGATTATCCCACAGACACCTCCTTCAACTTCGCTCACAATCTTTTTTCCTTTTCCCGCACCCAAATCAAATCCCTTTTCTGGCACAATCTCCATCCTTACTTTTTCGTTTAGACCTAAAGGTATTAAAGCCATCTCTCCGAAATTTATCGGACGTGTCTCACTTTGACCGTCGGGTGAAAAGATTTTTATTGTCAGACATCTTTGTCCTTCCTTACCTTCTCCAATTGGAGCGATGCAGGTTCCCAATCTGATGAGGCAATCCCTTTCAAAAACATCCTTTGCCGCCTTTTCGTGCACAGTTGAAAGGACACCTAAGTGGGGCATCATAAAGATACTGTCCACTGCCAACTTTGTTATCCCCTCGGGTAAAAAGGCATCAATCATCATTAACGCTGCCTGGATTCGCCTTGGGGCATGGGAAAGGATGCCACCCGAACCAACAATCAAATTCAAAGAAAGCAAATCCACCAATGTTTCACCGGTTAAGGTTTGGGCAAAAGCGTCGGAAATTGTTCTTGTCTGTTGCACCCCTTTCAAGCCGACCGCCATTGACTTATGCTGTTCTAAGGCGAGCCTTAATGCTTCTCGGGCTAATGCCTGCTCAATCATTAAATCCTCAAGGGATTGAGGGATAGTCGTTGGTCTAATCATCTTATTCCGGATTCGATTCCTCAAATCCTTTTCGCTGATTTCAAATGGCACCCAGCGGATAATATTATCAACACCGGTCTCAACCAAGACATTTGAGATACTATAAGACATTCCAAGATTGGCGCTCACGGTTCGGTTAAAGACCAGAGGTTCCCCTTCTGCCTGGTGGTCGCGAAAGACCGAGAAGACATCGGTTGTTGCGCCCCCAATGTCCACACCTAAGATTTCAATATTCTCACTCCGACCAATCTTTTCAATTAGAAGTCCAACCGCACCGGGTGTTGGCATTATTGGGGCATCAGTCCAGGTTTGCAATTTCTTATAACCCGGAGCATGAGCCATCACGTGTTCCATATACAGATCGTGAATCCTCTGTCGGGCAGGCTGGAGATTTTCCCTTTCCAAAACCGGTCTGATATTTTCTACAATCACCAGGGCAGTTTTATCTTTTAGAATCTTCAAAATATGTTCCCGGGCATCGCGATTTCCGGCATAGATGACAGGTAATTCATAACCCGTGCCAAAACGAGGACGGGGGTCAGATGCCCGGATTAACTCTGCCAATTCCACGACGTGAGAAATTGTGCCGCCATCTACGCCCCCGGAGAGGAGAATCATATCCGGACGGAGATGCCTTATCCGCTCAATCTTCTCATGGGGCAATCGGCCATCATTGGAGGCAATTACATCCATCACAATTGCTCCTGCTCCTAAGGCGGCTCTCTGGGCACTTTCCGCCGTCATTGTTAAAACCACACCTGCCACCATCATTTGTAAACCACCGCCCGCGGAAGAGGTTGAAACATAAATATCAATTCCTTCCTTTTCGTTTTTATACGGTTTAATTAGATTTTCGCCTTCTAAGATTTTCACTCCGCTCAGTTCCTCAACCTCACGGGTGGCATTAAGGACTCCTCTGGTCACGTCTTCAAAAGGTGCCTCAACCGTTGTTGGTGCTTCACCCCTCACAACCAGACGGTATTCCTCGCCCCGCTTTTCAATCAAAATTGCCTTTGTGGTTGTGGAACCACAATCCGTTGCTAAAATTCTCTTCAAATCATCTTTGCTCATTTTTCTTCTCCAACCTTATCTTCTCTCTTTGATTCTCTTCGTTCTCAATCATTTGAATTAATCTCTCAACATTATTTCGATCTTCCAATATCCTAACAAATTCCTCATAGGAATTCAATGGGAAAATGGAAGTAACAATTGGTTGGAAAAAAACCAGGACCTGCGAGCCGACGAAAGATAAAGGTTTTGCGGATTCCAAAAGGACAATGGCGATTGGGGTTAATCTCAATTCCACAATCCTTTTTGCTACCCGCTCGATTAGTTCCTCAGTCGTCATCTGGTTTATATCTTAAAATCAATTCTCTTGCCGCCTTTACCTCATCGACCCTTTTGACCGGTGTTTTGTGGGGTGCTTTTTTTAACAACTCCGGATTGTTCTTTGCCTCTTGGGTAATCTGAATCATCGCCCGGATAAATTCGTCTAAGGTTTCTTTCGATTCCGTTTCCGTTGGTTCAATCATTAGTGCCTCGTGGACAATCAGAGGGAAATACATCGTTGGGGCATGGAAACCGAAATCTAATAGCCTTTTTGCTACATCCAGCGCCCGCACCCCGTACCTTTTTAAGTTCTCGGCGGAGAAGACACATTCGTGCATCGTCGGACTCTTATAGGGTAGGTCGTAATAACCTTCTAATGATTTCCGGATGTAATTGGCATTGAGAACCGCACATTCCGCACAATCCCGCAAACCTTCTCCTCCCAACATCCGAATATAGAGAAAGGCTTTAATCAAAACCAAAAAATTGCCGTAAAAAGTGGAAACCTTACCAATACTCTTCCCTTCTTCCCAATCAAACTTAAATTTCCCCTCTTCTTTAATTAGTCTCGGAATGGGAAGATAGGGTTCTAAGAATTTCCTGACACACACTGGACCGGAACCTGGTCCTCCGCCACCATGGGGAGTGGAGAAGGTTTTATGAAGGTTAAGGTGGACCAAATCAAATCCGGCATCACCAGGTCGGTGATAGCCTAAATAAGCGTTCAGGTTTGCCCCATCAAGATATAATAAAGTTCCGTGGGAATGACAGATTTCCGCCACTTCTAATATCTTTTCTTCAAAGATTCCTAAGGTATTAGGATTGGTAAGCATCAAACAGGCACAATCTTCACCAATCGCCTCCTTCAACTTTTTGATAGAGATTTGTCCGGTCTCATCCGATGGGATAACCACTGCTTCGTGTCCAGACATTGTGACACTGGCGGGATTTGTTCCGTGAGCGGAATCAGGGATCAAAATTCGTTTTCGCTTCTCCCCTTTCTCCTGAAAATACTTCCGAACAATCAGAAGGGAAGTAAATTCCCCATGGGCCCCAGCGGCGGGCTGAAAGGTAATCGCATCCAGCCCAATAATTGTCAGAAGAAGTTGACCCAATTCCGCCATTAACTTTAAGTTTCCCTGAACCTCTTCTTCATCTTGTAGAGGATGGGTATTAAGAAAAGAGGGCAAGTTAGCAATCGTCTCGTTAATCTTCGGGTTATATTTCATCGTGCAGGAACCCAAGGGATAGAATCCCTTGTCAACGTGGTGATTAAGGATTGAGAGGTTAATAAAATGGCGCACAACCTCCACCTCGCTCACCTCAGGAAGGAAAAGTTTCTCCCGGAGATAACCCTCAGGAATTATTCCTTTCAAATCTCTTTCTGGTAAATCCAAAGGAGGGAGAAAATAACCCCGCTTACCCGGAGAGGAATGTTCAAAGATGGTCTTCATCTTTTATAAGCCCTTAAAAAGTTCTCCACGGAACGGTCAAATGTCTTCTCCCAATCCGGGGGGAAGAAACAACCGGGAAGTTCTCCTTGTCTTTGGTGATAACGGACACATTCACAGCATTTTCCCTTACGAGAACATGGCTCATAGGTGCAGGTGCATTCTTTTAAGTTTTTGGTGAGATTACATTCCATAATTTCCTCCAATCTCCTTCAGGGCAGAGACGAAGAAATCTAATTCCTCCTTTGTCCTTTTCTCGGTCACCGCAATTAAAAGGAACTCATCCCAATCCGGCCGAAATCGTCCGAGATTGATACCACCTAAGATTCCTTTCGCCTTGAGGGCTTTAAGAATTGGTGGCCAGATACCTGATTTACCCCTTAGAACGAATTCCTTAAAGAATGGGTAATGGAAAGCCCTCCGAAACTTAGTTTCGCTCTCTATCATTTCTAAGAGGTAATGGGATTTATTTAAACAATGGAGCCCGACTTCTTTTAAGCCTTCTCTTCCTAAAAGGGAAAGGTAGATTGTAGCGGCCAGAGCGCAAAGGGCGGAATTGGTGCAAATATTAGATGTTGCCCTCTCTCTTTTAATGTGCTGTTCCCTCGTTTGAAGGGTTAAGACATAGGCGACCGAGCCATCTAAATCTACTGTCTTACCTACTAATCTTCCGGGGATAAAACGAACAAATTCCTGCTTCGTCGCCAAAAGTCCCAAATATGGTCCGCCGAAAGAAAGGGGGATACCTAACGATTGTCCTTCGCCAACCGCAATGTCAGCGGAATAGTCTCCGGGTGGTCGTAAAATGCCTAAGGAAATTGGGTCGGTGACGACGATAAAGAGCAAATCATTCCTGTGAACAATCTCCGAAATTTCCGCCATCGGTTCTAAGATACCGAAGAAATTAGGATACTGAACAACCACACCAGCAAAAGATTGGTTAATAATCCTTTCTAAGGTCGCCGGATCAACCCTTCCTTCGGGGGTTGGGAGATAAACGATCTCAACTTCTCCGCCTTTCAAGTAGGTTTCAACGACGGTTCGGTATAAAGGGTTCAAAGAAGAGGGTAAAAGAATCTTCCTTCTCTTTTTAATCGCCACGGCCATTAGACAACCTTCCGCTAAGGCACTTGCTCCATCATACATTGAGGCATTAGCCACATCCATATTAAAAAGTTCACAGATTAAAGATTGAAATTCAAAAATTGTCTGGAGTGTTCCTTGCGACACTTCGGCTTGATAAGGAGTATAGGCGGTATAATACTCACTCCTTTGCAGGAGGTGAGGGATAACGGCTGGGATCAGGTGGTCGTAGGCACCACCACCTAAGAAATTAATAAAGTCGTCGGAGGGCTTGTTTTCTTTTGCCAATCCTTCCAAAAGTCTTTTTGCTTCAAATTCCGAAAGTCCAAAGGGAATGGGAAGGGGTTCTTGAAGGCGGATCTCTTTCGGGATATGAGCGAAGAGGTCGGAGATTGCCGAAATCCCAATCCGGGCGAGCATCTCTCTTTTCTCTTCTTCCGTATGGGGCGTATATTTCATTCTCCGATGTGTCTCTTATATTCTTCTGGTTTCAAAAGATTTTTTATCTCTTCTTTATCTTTCACTTTTATCTTTATAATCCAACCTTTCTTGTAAGGGTCCTGGTTAATAATTCCGGGTTCACTTTTCAATAATTCATTAACTTCCAGAATCTCACCGGAGATTGGTAGATAAAGGTCCGAAACCGTTTTTACCGCTTCAATCGTGCCGTATCTCTCTCCTTGTTTTAGTTCCCTTCCAATTTCCGTAACATCAACATAGACGATATCGGAAAGTTCCTTCTGAGCGAAGTCGGTAATTCCCGAAAGGGCGATATCCCCTTCAATCTTAACCCATTCGTGGGTTTTGGTATAAAATAAATCTTCAGGGACAAAACTCATAATTCCTCCATAATTTCATTTTTCCCAAATCTTGCTCAATAGGGGATTCAACCCCTCTTGCGGAAAAAAGCCCGATGTTTTTTTTCTGGTCATCCCGTTGGGGAAAAATTCTTTCATTACCGCTCTTCTCCCCTCTTTCCTCGCCGTCATCAATTTATTCCCTTTTTAGACTGCCCAACTTATAAAATGGGGTTTTAACAATCGTTCCCTTAAATTCTTCGCCGCGCGGGGAGAGAAAAAGGAGAGGAGTACCGATTTCGGAGTTTTCCACCGCCACGTAACCGAGACCAATCGGTTTTTTTAATGATGGGGAGAAACTCCCACTGGTCACAAATCCGATTTCCTTTCTTTCCTCGTCAAGAATTTTGAAATGCTCGCGCACCACTCTCTCCCCATTTACTTCAAAACCAACTAACCTTCTTTTAAGCCCCGCTTCTTTTATTTTGAGTAATGCGGAACGACCGATAAAATCTCCTTTATCCAATTTGACGACAAAACCGAGACCAGCAGAAAGGGGGTCGGTTTCAGCGGTGATATCGTTGCCATAGAGACAGTAGCGCATCTCTAACCTTAAAGTATTCCTCGCTCCCAAACCACAAGGAATTAGCCCAAACTCTTCACCCGCAGCAAATAAAGCCTCCCAAATCCTTTTCGCATAAGTGGCAGGAAAATATAACTCAAACCCATCTTCTCCGGTATAGCCGGTCCGGGAGATCAAACACTCAACACCGGAAACGATTGCCAGGGCTGCCCAGTAAAATTTAATCTCGCAAAGGGGATAATCGGCAACCTTCTGTAAAATTCTTTCCGCGAAAGGCCCCTGAAGTGCCAGTTGAGCCATCTCAAAGGTTCGGTCAATAATCTCAACATCACCGAAGGTGTGTTCTTTCAACCAGTTTATGTCCTTCTCGCGATTTCCGGCATTTACCACTAACAGAAAGTTGCTCTCTAAATTATAAACCAATAGGTCGTCAACAATTCCCCCATCTTCATAACAGAGAACCGAATACTGTGCCTGAAAAGGTTTTAAATTTTTTACTGCATTGGTCGTCAAAAGGTCAACAAATTTAAGGGCATCCTTTCCCTTGATTTCTATCCGACCCATATGAGAGACATCAAAAAGACCACAGGCAGTTCGCACCGCCTGATGTTCCGGAATAATCCCTTGGTAGTAGAGGGGCATCTCAAATCCAAAGAAATTAATCATCCTTCCTTGTTTCTGGCAGTGAAATTCATAAAAAGGTGTCTTCATAATAAAATTCAATAATAGCAAATTATTTCTTGCCGTCAAGGTATTAAAATTTCCGTTTTACTCGCACTGCCGAAGGAGGGAGTCGAACCCTCACGGGGTGTAAGCCCCAACGGATTTTGAGTCCGTCGCGTCTCCCAGTTCCGCCACTTCGGCTTAGGGAATTTTAGCCAAAAGGACTAAAAAGTCAACATTTCCTGCCCCCTTGATTTTATCTTTTTTCTTCGGTAAGATTTTCTTAAAGTAAATGTTAATCTTATTACTCCTTTTGGGCCAGATAAGGGTTTATTTCCAACCCGATAGCATTCACAAAAGGCTCATCAACCGAATTGATTCCGCCCAGTCTTCCATAGATATCTGCTTTTATAAAATTCACGATGGTTCAAGTATCCCGCCATCTCCGGGGAGTCAGGTAATTGATGCCCTCATCTCCGCCTGGGATAGAAATGTAAAGATTCGGGTTATTACGGATAATGATAATCTCCCCTATCTTAATCGTCTTCGCCAACATAAAATCCCGGTGATAAGTGACAGCGGATTGTCTGGGTCTTCCTACACAATGCATAATAAGTTTGCCATTTTTGACTATCGTGACACCTCTTCGGAAACTCCGGCCTGGGTCTGGACCGGTAGTTATAATGCGAGTGAAGATATGCATGCGGATAATGCCATTGAAATTCAATCGGAAAGCCTCGCCTATTTATATACTCTGGAATTCAATCAGATGTGGGGTGGTGATGTTGATACCATTATCCGGGACAGATCCCGGTTGCGCTTCCACCGGCAAAAAACTAATATCCTGCCTTATCGTTCGGTTTCGGTTGGTCCGTTTGAAATTCGTCTCTTCTTTTCGCCCCAGGATAGCACCCTGGACACAATTTTAAGAGAGGTATCCAATGCTGACTCTTCTATCAACTTCTGCCTTTATGCCTTTTCCATCACTTATCCGAAAGGAAAGGATTTAGCGGATACCCTAATCAAGCGGTGGCGAGAAGATAAACAAATTGGCGGCGTTTTCTGTGGCTCATTAACTAATAATAACTGGTCTGCCTATCCCTATTTAAGAGACACCGGGCTTTTGGTCTATCGGGACCGGGTTCTCTTTGGCGACTCACTTCTCCACCATAAATTTGCCATCCTTGACCAGGAAAAAGTAATCACCGGCTCAATGAACTGGTCAGAATCCGGAAATCGGGAAAACGATGAGAATACATTAATTATCACCGGCCCAAAAGGAAATCCAATTGCCCTTGCCTATGATTCAGAATTTGTTCGCCGGTTTCAGGAAGCAGGCTATGATGTTTCCGTCACAGAAATTATTTCTCCAAAAGGGATGGTTGATTCGGGATGTTTCATAACTCCTTCCTGTTTGGTTTACAATCGGGGGATAAAAGATACAAGTTACTGGCTCCAGATGAAGGTCGGGGCAATTTATAACCTTCTTTATTATGTCACCAATCACCCAGCCCGGACCTATCTTCATCTCCAACTCCCCTCTTTACCTTGCACCCTGTCTCGTGGTTGGCATCAAGTCTCTTGCTCTACCCGACTCCGGATTGATACGGACCGAAGTAATGACAAAAAGATTGATTCATTTTTCGTTCGGGTGCGGGATGTGGGAGTCGTTTCGCTTCTTGCCCCAACTGGAACAATTGACTCCTTAACCACAATTACTCCAGCCTGCTCGGTCTATAACTTCGGCACAACTACCGAAGGTCCTTATCTTG